>OGEZ01000043.1_pt1 | contig 144367 bp, 90 predicted proteins | sample 1570831 | NCBI WGS metagenome assembly OGEZ01 (sample SAMEA2582059, study PRJEB24529) | metagenome | biome: Human gut stool | place: China | collected 2011 | reverse complement strand
ACGTTGTCGGAAGGGATAAAAATAGAAAAGTGGGTCTTTCGACGTTGTCGGAAGGAGTAAAAATAGGAAAGTGGGTCTTTCGACGTTGTCGGAAGGGATAAAAATAGAAAAGTGGGTCTTTCGACGTTGTCGGAAGAGATAAAAATAGAAAAGTGGGTCTTTCGACGTTGTCGGAAGGGGTAAAAATAGGAAAGTGGAACTTTCGACATTGTCGGAAGAATCGAAGAATAATAAGGGAAGGTAATAATTATGGCTGTATTTAAAAAATTTGAACGTAGCCAAGCTACGAAGTACAACAACTCCCTGCACGCTGCCTATCACACGGCACAATTAAAGCAGTTGCAGGCAGTGGGTGAAGAGACATTGGAGACCATGCACGTTTCGGGTGAACAGTTAGAGGGGTATGTTATAACAGTCGATGATCTGACTGAGCGGTCGATGGAAGCCCAGGCCAGTACCGCAACCGGCGATACGACGGCTCTCGACGTGGAGCGCGACCGTCTGTTGTCGATGTTGTTCTTTCTGGTGGCTTCAGGATTGTTGTCGGCTGTAGCAGAAGAACAGGCCGCTGCCAAGACATTGGATGTGATCCTTCGGGTTTATAAAGGTATCCAAGGGAAAGCGATGGATGTGGAGACGCAGATGATCAAAGGCTTGCTGGTTGATCTGAAGAAAAACGAAGCTGCCGAAGCCGTAACTGCATTGCGCTTGAACGAGATCCTGACACAGCTGGAAGCCACGAATAAGAAGTTTGAGGAGGTGAAAGAGGCGCGTGTCAAAGATCGCCAGGCAAAACACCTGCAGGTCAAGACTCCAGAGATGCGCTCGCTGGCAGACTCGCAGTTGGAAGAAATCCAGGACTTGATCCGTGCCACGGGCATCATTGCGGCGACCGATCCGGAATCGGCGGTTTTGTTGGAGATGGTAAATGATTTGATGGATGATATGAACGGGGTGACCCGCAACTTCAAGACCGTGTTCAACCAAAGCACGGCACAAAAAGAAGCGAACAAGAAACCGGACGAAGGCGAGAGTGACGATGGCAACTTGGAGTTTGCCCCGGTGGAGAAATAATGAATCATAAAAAACAAATAAGGAGAATGGAGGTGTGGAGTTGCTGCTTCTGTTTTTTCCTTTCAATATTAATTATAAATTGAAAAGGTGCTTATGAAAAGAAATTTGACATTAGCCTTATTATGCCCGGTCTTTGGTATATGTTCCCTAGTGGCTCAGAACCGAACCGTGGTTGGAACCGTGACTTCCGCTGACGATGGGCAACCTGTTATCGGGGCGTCTATCGTAGTAAAAGGAACAACAATTGGAACCGTCACAGACATGGACGGAAAGTTTACCTTGGAAGTTCCGGAAAATGGAAAGATCCTGAGTATCTCGTATGTTGGTATGAATCCTCAAGACGTTGCCGTGAAATCGAGTGTGTATGTGGTCATGCAGTCGGATACGCGGAACTTGGAAGAAGTGGTTGTAACGGCGCAAGGTTTGACTCGTAAACAGAAATCTTTAGGATATGCAACCCAGCAGATCAAATCGGATGATTTGATGCAGGCTCGCCAAACGGATTTAAACAATGCCTTGGTAGGTAAGGTATCAGGTGTCCGTTTCTTCGGGTCGTCTGGTGCGACTTTCGATGCCGGTAAGGTGGTTTTGCGTGGTACTTCTTCTTTGAGCAATGCTGGCGGTGATGAGCCAATCTATGTGGTTGATGGAGTGATTACGAATAATATGTCGTTCAACATGGATGATGTGGAGTCTGTCAATGTATTGAAGGGTCCGGCTGCAACAGCGTTGTATGGTGCGCGTGGTGGTAACGGTGCGATCATTATCACAACAAAGGGCGGAACGACCGGAGATCATGGTGAGATTTCGGTAAGCCATACGATCGCTTGGGACAAGGCCGTATTCCACAATGACATCCAAAAAGAATACGGAGGTGGTTATCTGGGTGCACAAGGAGAGATGCCTACCTTTAAATATGATCCGAGCATACATCCGGATTATCTGGCCCAGATGGATGGAGTACGGTACTACGATTATGGTAATGATGCCAGTTGGGGACCTCGTTTTGATGGTAAACCATATGCGCCTTGGTATGCCTGGGACCCGACACATCCGAAATTCGGACAAACAGATGCTTGGGATTCGCGTATGGACTTAGGCGATTTGTTCCGAACCGGTTTGAGCAATACGACGAATGTGGCAATGACCCGTTCGGGTAATAATTATATGAGCCGTATCTCATTTACCAATGTCTCGCGCCAGGGTGTTACCCCGAACAGTGACGCTGCCCGCCGCTTCTTGTCTGTCAAAACACGTTTTAAACCCATTGATCGTTTGACTGTATCATTGGATTATAAATATACTTATCGTAAGAACCATAATGCTGCATCAGAAGGTTACGCGGAAGCCGGTAACGCCTTATATTCTTATCAGCAGTGGGGACACACGAATGTGGATTTGGCCGAATTGAAGAACTATAAACGGGAAGACGGTAGTAACCGTTCTTGGAATATTACTAGTCCGACCAATCTGACCCCGACATTCCATGAAAACCCGTTCGCCATATTTAATGACTACAACCGTAGGCAAACCTACCAGTGGAATGTATTTAGCGGAGATGCCGAATTGGATATTATCAAGAACTTGAAAGCTGGTATCCGCGTGAATGGAAATATGCGTAGTTATAAGTATGAAGAGGAAATTCCGCAAAACCTGTTTGGTATGACTTCTTCATACAAGCAAGATCAGAATCAGCTGATGGATATCCAGACACAGGGACGTTTGACGTGGAACGATCATTTCTTCAACGAACGATTATCTGCTGATGCCGCTTTGTTTTTTGAAGATCGCGTATATGATTTAGACGAGTTGGGCGCATTCACTCGCGACGGCTTGTTTATGGATAAATTTTTCAATATGGCAGCCTCTTCTGGTTTGGCAGGCGGTAGTAATAAGAAGACCCGCCAGCATGATCAGAGCGTATATGGTACGGCTACATTAGGTTGGGATAATACTTACTATTTGGATTTCTCATTGCGTAATGACTGGACATCTACGTTACATCCTGATAAAAATAGTTTTTTATATGGAGGTGTTTCTGTAGCTGCTATTGCTAGTAACTGGATTAAGACTGATTGGTTGGATTTCTGGAAGCTGAGGGCTTCTATGGCACAAGTCGGTTCAACGATGTCTCCTTATAATGTTTATCCGACTTACAATGTGAAAGATAGTAATGGTACAGTCATCAAATACGGACAGCTGTCAACCATGTGGCACAGCTCAAATCTGAGAGATCCGTATATTGAACCGACTATTTCTACTTCTTATGAAATCGGTACGGAATGGCGGATGTTCAATGACCGTTTTTGGGGAGATTTCAACTTCTATAATCGTGATTCAAAGAACCAGATCATCAACGTGAACACAACCCCGGCAAGTGGATACAGAAGCCGTAAGATGAATGCAGGTTTGATTCGTAATCGCGGTGTCGAATTGTCATTGGGTGGTGAAATCATTCGTACGAAAGACTGGTCTTGGGAATTGAATGCCAACTTGGCGCACAACCGTAATACATTGGAAGAGCTGGTTGAAGGACAGGATGTCTATCAGATCTATTGGTTGAGTTTCTCTTCTCGTGTTTATTCATATGCAGAAGTTGGGAAACCTATTGGAGTAATTCGCGCTTCAACTTGGAAGAAAGATCCGGAAGGACGTATTATTTTGACCGATCGAGGTGATCCAAATCATCCATACGGACAATATGCTCCTCAACTCAATACAACAGCTCAGGAAGAAGTAGGTAATGTGCAGCCGGACTTGACCGGAGGTTTTTCAACTTCACTTCGTTTCAAGAATTTCCATTTAGGAGCTTCGTTCGACTTCCAGATTGGTGGTTGTTTGGCTTCTGTTACCAACATGTTCGGTGAAGGTTCCGGTTTGTTGGCTTCTACAACAGGATTGAATGATAAAGGTAATCCGGTACGTAACCCGGTATCCGAAGGTGGTGGTGTGCGAGTGGACGGTGTTGTTGAGAACGCAGATGGTTCATTTACCCCACAAACAGCATACGTTGATGCTAACTACTATTACCAGAGTCGTAAAAGTTTGATTTGGGAAGACTATGTATATGATGCCAGCTATGTAAAGATGCGTGAATTGTCTATTGGTTATGATGTCCCCAAGTCTTTCTTGCAAAAAGTGAATTGTGGTGTAAAACAAGCCAGCGTATCTTTTGTTGCACAGAATCCTTGGCTGATCTATTCGGCTGTACCGAATATCGATCCGTCAGAAATGGGTGCAGCAGATTATAATTTCTTGGAAGGAGGTCAGGCCGTTTCTGTACGTACTTTTGGTTTTACTGTGAATCTTACGTTCTAACTTAAAAGATGATTAGTTTATGAAAAAAATAAAATTATATGCATTAGCACTTGCCGGATTGTTGTCGTTTGCCGGTTGTGGGGATTTTGGGGATGATAATATAGATCCAAACAATCCGTCGAAGCCAGAAACCCGCTTCATGTTCACGTATGTCTGCCGGAATGTGGCTCAGTTTGCCTATATCGGCAACTACAATCCATGGACGCAACTGTTCCCACAGTATTTGGCGGAACGCCAGAATATCCAGTATTCAAATTATGAATTGAAAGACTTCAATACGGGTCCTTATTATTACGAATATATCCGTAACCTGAATGCGATTATCAAATTGAATACTGATGAGGCAACCAAGTCTGAATCGAATGTGGTGAATTTGGGATCTACCGAAAATCAAATTGCCGTTTGCCGTACTTTGCGTGCATACTATTATATGCATTTGACAGATATGTTGGGGATGATTCCTTATACGGAAGCTGTTATGGGCGATGAAGGTAATTTCAATCCTAAATATGATACTCAAGAGTTTATTTATGAGGATTTGGATCGGGAATTGACTGAAGCTTACGCCCAATTTAATGAAGGTGGATCATTGAACGAAACTTATGATATTCTTTACAACGGAGATGTGGCGAAGTGGAAGAAATTTAACGCTTCGTTACGAATGATGATGGCTATCAAATTATCTGATGTTGCTCCAGAAGTTGGTAAAGCTCGTTTTGCAAAAGCTTTTGCTGACGGTGGTATGAAAGATAATAGCGAAATGTTCCAATACAAATATCTGATGGAAAATGCGAATCAGAATCCATTGTATGAAAATATCGTTGTACAAGGTCGTCGAGATTTTGCTCCGGCAAAGACGATTTTGGATCAGTTGATTGCATATAATGATCCTCGTTTGGCAGAATATGCTGTGCCGAATTCCAAAGGTGAATATGCAGGTGTTCCTTTTGGTATCACACAGTCTGAAATTGTCAACTACACTGATCAAGCAGGTTTTAATGAACGCTATTACCAACAAAATTCACCGATCGTGATTATTTCACCTTCCCATATCCTGCTGATTGAGGCTGAAGCAGCTACACGTGGTTGGATCAGTGCTGATCCCGAAGAATTATATAAAGAAGGTATTAAGGCTTCTTTTGCCCAGTATGGCCTAGAAGACAAATTTGATGCCTATTATGCGCAGGCGGATATTAAATTCGATGGCTCTGTCACGCAGAAGATCGAGAAGATTGCTATGCAGCGTTGGTTGGCAAACTATATGCAGGACGGTGTGGAAGCTTGGTCTGATTGGCGTCGATTGAATGTGCCGAAGTTATATCCAGGTAGTGCAGCTGCTGTAACACATATTCCGTATCGTCGAGTTTATTATCCAGACGATTATAATACGAATCTGGATAATTATAATGCTGCTATTGCGGTACAAGGTGCAGATGATATGGATACCCGTGTATGGTGGGATGTCGCAGACAATAATTGACAACCTTTTCATAAATACACAATAGCCTTATAGATTAAGGTCACATAGAAAATGTATAGGGGGGCATGCTTGTGAAAGTGTGTCCCTCTTTTTATAGAACATTGTCCGATTTTTGTGTAAGTTTGCGGGAAAAGAAACATCAGATGAATGAAGAGAATTTACCTATGTTGATACATATTTCAGAGACAAGTTCGACGAATACTTATATGCATGAATTACTGGAGCGGGAAAAAGTGCCCGAAGGTTCTTGTGTATGGGCTGATTTTCAAACGGCAGGCCGTGGACAGATTGGAAATGTCTGGGAATCGGAAGCCGGGAAGAATCTGACATTTAGTATCGTGATTTATCCAAACTTTTTACCGGCGAACCGTCAGTTCCTGATCTCGGAACTTTCGGCTTATAGTGTGAAGGAATTGTTGGATAAATATACTTCGGATATTACGGTAAAGTGGCCGAATGATGTGTACTGGAAAGACCGGAAAATTTGTGGTATGTTGATAGAAAATGACTTGTCGGGGCAGAACTTGTATGCTTCTGTTTCAGGTATTGGTATTAATCTGAATCAAAAGGAGTTTTATGGAGGAGCTCCGAATCCGGTTTCTTTATGGCAAATATTGGGACATGAGGTGGATCGGGAAACATGCATGCAGGAGTTTCTCGATATATTTTATGCCAATTACGTATTGATTCTGGAAGGACGTGAAAATGAATTGCACGATAAATACATGCAGTCATTGTATCGGAAAGAAGGGTTTTACTGGTATGAAGATGCTAACGGGCGTTTTGAGGCGGCCTTACAAGGAATCGAACCGACCGGGCATCTTTTGTTGGCATTGAAAGACGGGACGGTTCGTCGTTATGAATTCAAAGAAGTGAAATATATACTTCCCGGCTGACCGATTTGATTGGGAAAAGCGAAGGAAAAAGAAGCTGTCGAAAAAATTTTATAGAAGAAAAGCCGATGGAATCGCCCTATTCGAATAAGTCGCACTTACCTGTTGATAACTTTTTTATTCTTTATTTGGAAGGTAAATAAGTAAATGTGTAATTTTACAATCCGAAATCGACAGATGTTTACAAATCAAACAGGTACGCCAATTTCGAGAAGTAAAGTTTTAACTTAAAAAGGGAATGAGATGAAGGAGCAGGAGATCGTTTATCATGTGCCGGTCTTGTTGGAGGAAAGTCTGGAAGGTATGGCTATTCGTCCGGATGGCGTCTATGTAGATGTCACCTTTGGTGGCGGAGGACATTCACGCGAAATCCTGCGTCGTTTGGGTGATCAAGGGCATCTATATGGTTTTGATCAGGATGCAGATGCCGAAAAGAATATACCCGATGATCCTCGTTTTACTTTTGTAAGAAGTAATTTCCGGTATCTGTATAACTTCATGCGTTATCATCAGGAAGTCGGAAAGGTAGATGCTTTATTGGCCGATTTAGGCGTTTCCTCTCATCATTTTGATGATAAAGAACGAGGTTTCTCCTTCCGTTTTGAAGGGCAGTTGGATATGCGTATGAATACGCGCGCCGGACAGACTGCGGCAGACATACTGAATACTTATACTGAAGAAGCTTTGGCAGATGTGTTTTATTTGTATGGGGAAGTAAAAGTGGCCCGAAAGTTGGCTTCAATGGTTGTTAAGGCCAGAGAGGCAAAAGCTTTTGAGACTATAGAAGATCTGCTGGAAGTGGTCAAGCCTTTTGTTGGCAGAGACAAGGAAAAGAAATTCCTGGCACAGGTATTTCAGGCATTACGTATTGAAGTAAACGATGAAATGCGTGCTTTGCGCGAAATGCTGATGGCAACACTGAAGGTGTTGAAGCCGGGAGGAAGGTTGGTAGTTATTACTTACCATTCTTTGGAAGATCGTCTGGTAAAGAATTTCCTGAAGAGTGGAAACTTTGAAGGAAAAGCCGAACAGGATTTCTTCGGAAATGTCCAGTCGCCTTTCAAATTGGTAAATAATAAGGTGATCGTTCCTTCGGCTGAGGAAGTAGAACGGAATCCACGGTCAAGAAGTGCCAAACTGCGGATTGCGGAACGAAAATAGAAAGGATTTATGAGTATGGAAGCAACGGATAAAACTACTAATCAGGATAAGAAGAGAAAACATTTTTCTTTCCTTTATGTATTGGGTGGAGGTTTTCTGAAAGAGGATTTCTTCACACGCCATACACGTATGATTGTATTGGTGGTGATTTTGATATTCTTCTTTATCGGAAACCGATATACTTGTTTGCAGAAACTAAGAGAAATAGACCGTTTGCAGCAGGAGTTGAGGGATGTCCGGTTTGAGGCACTCTCTATTTCATCTGAGCTGACCGGTAACAGTCGTCAGTCGCAGATCGAAATGTTGATAGAAGAACAAGGTATTGACTTGGAAGGAGCCACAACTCCTCCGTATGAATTGAAGAAATAAGCATGGCGGATGATACGAACATAGAGGATAAAAAAGTCAAGGACGGCAGCATCTTCTTTTCCTATTTGGTAGTTGTCTTGTTCTTGGCTGTATTGGCAGTCTTGATTGTCATGAAGGCTTTGAATACGGCCTTTGTGGAAAAGGATCGTTGGCTGGCATTGGCAAAAACTCAGATTATGCCTGATAGGACCGTTTTACCAAGTAGAGGTAATATCTATTCGTTTGATGGAAAGCTGATGGCTACTAGTGTGCCTCGTTATTATACCTATTTGGATTTCAAGGCCGACGGTTTTCTGTTGGATACTTTTTTATGCTCTAAGCGGAATGGAATAGATTCTTTGTCGGTCTATTTGTCGAGAAAATTTAAGGACAGGAGCCCTGCCGGATATAAAAGTCATTTGTTGCGTGGCTTGAAATCGAAGAGTCGTCAGTATCCGGTTCATGTTGGGAAAGTTTCTTATTCCGACTTGAAAGAAATGAAGAAGTATCCGTTCCTGCGGTTGAATCGTTTCAAGAGTGGCTTTTATACCAAAGAAATGGTAGATCGCCAACGTCCATTTGGGACATTGGCAGCCCGTACGATAGGAGATGTATATGGTGAGATTGATACTTCTGGGGTAACTAAAGGAAAGAACGGACTTGAACTACAATATGACTCGTTGTTGAGAGGGAAACCAGGTGTCAGCTCAGTTCGTCGTATCGGAGGGCGCTGGACCAATGTGATCGAACAGGAACCTGAAGAAGGAATGGATATCCGCTCAACCATTGATATAGATATTCAGGATATCACAGAGAAATCTTTGTTGGATATGCTGAAGAAGATTGATGCTGCTTCCGGAACAGCGGTTGTCATGGAGGTGAAGACTGGAGAGATAAAGGCCATTACCAATATGGGACGTATTCGGGAAGGTGTGTATGGAGAAACGGTGAATCATGCCGTAGCAGATGAAACGGAACCGGGTTCAACATTCAAGGTTGCCTCTATCATGGTTGCTTTGGAAGACGGGGTTTGTCAACCGGGTGATACTGTTGATACGGGGAATGGTATATATATGTATAAAGGTTCCCGTATGACCGATCATAATGCGAACAAAGGAGGATATCATGAGATCACGGTAGAACAGGCTATTTGGTATTCATCGAATATCGGTGTGGCTAAGACTATTTTGAAAGGATACGAGAACAATCCGACGAAGTTCGTGGAAGGTTTATATCGGATTGGGATGAATGCGGATCTGCAAATAGATATACCGGGTGCCGGGCGTTCCAAGATTCGTCGGCCGGACGATAAGAAGCATTATTGGTCGAAAACGACGTTGCCGTGGATGTCTTTTGGATATGAAACACAGATCCCTCCCATTTCTACGTTGGCATTTTACAATGCGATTGCCAATAATGGTACGATGATGCGACCCTATTTTGTCAAGGAAATCATGCATCGGGGGAAAACTGTTCAGAAGTTTTCTCCACGTGTGCTCATTCCTTCGATCTGTTCGGATAATACATTGCATATAATCCAAAAGATGTTGGTTGGGGTTGTAGAACAAGGAACTGGAAAAGCCGTACATTCGGATATTATCCGGATAGCCGGTAAGACGGGTACTGCCCAGATCGCTTCGGGAGGTGTGTATCGGCAAGCAGGACACCAGGTCGCTTTTGCCGGATATTTCCCGGCCGATGATCCGATGTACAGTTGTATCGTGGTGATTCGTCAGCCGAGAATCGGGTATCCTTCGGGTGGTACGATGTCGGGTGGAGTCGTGAAAGCTATTGCAGAAAAGATTTATTCAAGTCATATTTCGATTCCGATAGATGAAATGAAACCGGATTCGACGGCAGTCTTCTTGCCCATGGTAAAGGGAGGAGAGAAAAGAGCTGTCGAAAATGTGTTGGATGAACTGGATATTACATTTGATAGTGACAGTACAGAAACAAACTGGGTAAAGACAACCCGGGATAAGGAACAGAACCGGATTGTTTTGGAAGATGTCACAGTACGAAATGGATTGGTGCCGGCTGTGTTTGGCATGGATGCGAAAGACGCTGTCTTTTTACTAGAGTCTGCAGGTTTGCGGGTTACATTGTCGGGTGCCGGTCGTGTAACTTCCCAGAGTATTTCTCCGGGACGTCGTGTTTTAAAAGGACAAACTATATTATTAACATTAAAGTGACTATGGAATTACAAAAACTGATTCAAGTATTGGATGCTCCTGTTGTGACAGGAACTCTGCAAGCGGAGATTGCAGGAATTCAGTCCGATTCCCGTCGGATTGAACCCGGTTTTCTGTTTGTAGCCGTTCGGGGAACAGCGGTAGATGGCCATGCCTATATTGCTGGAGCATTGGAAAAAGGTGCGGCAGCAGTGGTCTGCGAGGAAATACCGGAAGGCTTGAATGATCAAAGTATATTCGTGGTGGTAAAAGACTCTGCCGAGGCTTTAGGTAAGTTACTTTCCGCATGGTATGGCCACCCTTCAGATAAACTGGTATTGGTGGGTGTTACAGGTACGAACGGAAAAACAACGATTGCTACCTTATTATATCAGATGTTCCGGAAACTAGGACATAAGGTCGGACTTATTTCTACGGTTTGTAATTATATTGATGGCGAAGCTATTCCAACAGAACATACAACACCCGATCCGATAACGTTGCATGCGTTGATGGCTCGTATGGTAGAAGCTGGGTGTGAATATGCCTTTATGGAAGTAAGTTCGCATTCGATCGATCAGAAACGTATCAGTGGTCTTTCTTTTAATGGCGGTATTTTTACGAATTTGACACGAGATCATTTGGATTATCATAAAACGGTAGAGAATTATCTGAAAGCGAAGAAGAAGTTCTTTGATGACCTGCCGAAAACTGCTTTTGCTCTGACAAATCTGGATGATAAGTCTGGAATGGTGATGCTGCAAAATACGGCAGCCAAGAAATTGACTTACTCTTTACGGACATTAGCTGATTTCAAGGGAAAGATATTGGAATCACATTTCGACGGAACGGAACTGTTGATAAATAATCGGGAAGTATCGGTTCACTTTGTCGGTCGTTTCAATGCATATAACTTGTTGGCTGTCTATGGTGCTGCCGTGAGCTTGGGAAAAGATCCGGAAGACGTTCTGCTGGTGTTGAGCACCCTGCATTCGGTTTCTGGGCGGTTTGAAACGATCCGTTCGCCTAAAGGATATACTGCGATTGTGGATTATGCTCATACTCCTGATGCCTTAACCAATGTATTGAATGGTATTCATGAAGTGTTGGATGGCAATGGAAAGGTAATTACCGTAGTCGGATGTGGAGGAAACCGGGATAAAGGAAAACGTCCGATGATGGCCAAAGAAGCTGTTCGACTGAGTGATCAAGTGATTTTGACCTCTGATAATCCTCGCTTTGAGGAACCGGATGCCATTATACAGGATATGGTAGCGGGATTGACACCTGCTGATCTGGAACAGACGTTATGCATTACAGATCGGGAGCAGGCAATCAAAACGGCAGCCAAACTGGCACAGAAAGGCGATGTCATTCTGATTGCTGGAAAAGGACATGAAGATTATCAGGAAATAAAAGGTGTGAAACATCATTTTGATGATCGGGAAATAGTAAGGAACTTGTTTGCTAATCAACAGGCGTAAGAGACATGTTATATTATTTGTTTAATTATTTGGATCAGTTGGATTTTCCGGGTGCGGGTATGTTTAAGTACGTCTCCTTCCGTTCGGGTTTGGCATTGATACTTTCATTGTTTATATCCACGGCAATCGGTCGGAAAATCATAGATCGGTTACAGTATTTACAGATCGGGGAAACGATTCGTAATTTGGGACTTGAGGGAGAATATAGCAAGAAGGGAACACCTACCATGGGAGGTATTATCATTATCATTGCAATTCTGGTCCCGACATTACTTTGTGCCCGATTAAGTAATATTTATGTCTTGCTCATGCTTGTTACCACTCTTTGGCTAGGAGCCTTGGGCTTTGCCGATGATTATATTAAGGTATTCAAGAAGAATAAGGAAGGCATGCATGGCCGGTTCAAGATTATCGGACAGGTTGGGTTGGGATTGATCGTTGGTTTGGTTTTGTTTCTAAGTCCCGATGTGGTAATTAAGGAAAATATGGAGGTTCGCCATGATAATGTGATTGAAACGGTGAAATTCCATACGCTGGAAAAGAAATCTACCAAGACAACCATTCCGTTCGTCAAGAACAATAACTTTGATTATGCCATGCTGGTTGACTGGGCCGGCGAATACAAGCAAGAAGCGGCTTGGATATTATTCGTCGCCATGGTGATTTTTGTGGTAACAGCTGTTTCTAATGGAGCCAATCTGACAGACGGATTGGATGGATTGGCCGCCGGGACATCGGCTATCATTGGTGTTGCGCTAGGTATCTTGGCATATATGTCATCCCACTTCCAGTTTGCCTCATTCCTGAATATTATGTTTATTCCAGGAGCCGAGGAATTAACTGTCTTCGCATCAGCCTTCATTGGTGCTACTATTGGGTTCTTGTGGTACAATGCTTTCCCGGCGCAAGTATTTATGGGAGATACAGGAAGCCTGACGTTGGGAGGAATTATCGCTGTATTTGCTATTATTATCCGGAAAGAATTGCTGATCCCGATTCTATGCGGAATCTTTTTGGTAGAAAGTCTGTCGGTTATCTTACAGACTTGTTACTTTAAATATACAAAGAAGAAATATGGAGAAGGACGTCGTATCTTTAAGATGGCACCTTTGCACCATCATTTCCAGAAAGCCGGAAATGCCGGTATTCAGGCGTTGATACAAAAACCGTTGAATAAAGTGCCAGAGTCGAAGATTGTGGTTCGCTTTTGGTTGATCGGTATTATTCTGGCAGTTATTACGATTGTTACGTTAAAGATGAGATAAAGATGAGTAAGAGAATTGTTGTATTGGGGGCAGGTGAAAGCGGTGCAGGTGCTGCGGTTCTGGCTAAGAAGGAAGGCTTCGATGTGTTTGTATCTGATCTTTCTGCTATCAAACCCAAGTATAAGGAAATGCTGGATTCCCATGCGATTGGCTGGGAAGAAGGACAACATACAGAATCTGACATCTTGAATGCCGATGAAGTAATCAAAAGTCCGGGAATTCCGGATAAGGCACCCATTATTCAGAAACTGAAATCACAGGGTACACCTATTATTTCGGAGATTGAATTTGCTGGTCGTTATACGGATGCGAAGATGATTTGTATTACCGGTAGCAATGGGAAGACAACGACTACCTTGCTAACTCATCATTTGTTGACGGAAGCTGGTGTAGATGCAGGATTGGCTGGTAATGTAGGAAATAGTCTGGCTTTACAAGTAGCTGAGAATCCACATCCGGTTTATGTTATCGAATTAAGCAGTTTCCAATTGGATAATATGTATGATTTCAAGGCTGATATAGCTATTCTGCTGAATATTACTCCCGATCATTTGGATCGTTATAATTATGAAATGCAGAATTATGTGGATGCCAAATTCCGTATTATTCAAAATCAGACAGAGAAAGATGCTTTCATCTTTTGGAATGATGACCCGATTATCGCCCGCGAGATCAAGAAACATCATCCGAAGGCAACTCTTTACCCTTTTGCCGAAACCCACGAGGAAGGTACAAAGGGCTATGTGGAAAATAATCAAGTAATCGTAGAAACTGAAAACGGGACTTTTACAATGGAACAAGATTTATTAGCATTGGCTGGAAAGCATAATCTGTATAATTCGTTGGCATCGACTATTGCTGCAAAGATCATGGATATCCATGACGAGAAAATCCGGGCTTCTTTAAAGAACTTTGCCGGTGTTGAACATCGTCTGGAGAAAGTTGCCCGTGTACGGGGCGTGGATTACATCAACGATTCGAAGGCAACCAATGTTAATTCTTGCTGGTATGCTTTGCAGTCGATGCGTACACCGGTGGTTTTAATCTTAGGCGGAACAGATAAAGGCAACGACTATGCCGAAATTGAAGCGTTGGTAAAAGAAAAGGTACGGGCTTTAATCTTCTTGGGTGTTGATAACCGGAAATTACATACCTTCTTTGATGATAAGATTGCTCAGATAGAAGATGCCGGTTCGATGGAAGAAGCCGTGAATAAAGCGTATCGGTTAGCACAGAAAGGCGATACTGTGTTGCTTTCTCCGTGTTGTGCCAGCTTCGACTTGTTTACGTGTTACGAAGATCGAGGCGATCAATTCAAGGCGTGTGTCCGTAATTTATAACGGGTGAAAGGAGAATGTTATGGATCTGGCGAGTAGATTATTTAAAGGCGACCGTGTCATTTGGATCATATTCATGTTTTTGTGCCTGATCTCGGTGACGGAGGTATTCAGTGCGACCAGTACGATTGCTTATCGGAATGCAAATTATTGGATGCCGATCATTCGCCATGCTTCTTTTCTGTTGATGGGGTTTGCGGCTGTCTTGGTTCTGCATAATCTCCCCTACAAGGTCTTTATCGGGTTCGGCCTGTTCCTTCCAATTGCAATTTTTCTTTTGGCGATCACGCCTTTTGTGGGTGTTGAAATCAATGGAGAACCTCGTTGGATGGAGATTCTTGGCATTCGTTTCCAACCTTCTGAATTGGCGAAGCTATCTGCCGTTTGTTATATGGCATTGGTTTTGAGTAAACGGGATAAATTTACCGATGCCCAAATGTTTAAGTATATTTTGATTGGGGTAGGTTTGGCCTGTGGTTTTATCTTCTTCAATAATGGTTCAACGGCAGTGCTTCTTTTTACCATCATGGTGATGATGATGTTTATCGGGCAAATCCATCTGAAGCGAATCTTTAAATTGGTCGGATTTTGCGTTGCCTCGTTAGTCTTGTTGTTGACTTTATTGTTTGTGACTCCTGATTCTGTGATGAATTACATGCCAGATCGTTTTCATACATGGAAAGCTCGTATTGAACGATTCTCTTCTTCTGGAGATCGTTTAGATACCAAGGAAGGTAAAGTATTAACACTTGACGACGAACATTATCAGGAAGATCACGCTAAAATAGCCATTGCTCAGGGTGGTTTATTGGGAAAGAAACCTGGGCATGGTCAGCAACGAGACTTTTTGCCGCAGGCTTATTCTGATTTTATCTATGCCATCATTATTGAAGAGATGGGATTGGTGGGCGGTTTCTTCGTCTTGTTCTTATATCTGGCGTTGATGATACGCGTGGCGATGATTGCCCGAAGATGTCATACTTTGTTCCCGAAATTCTTGGTTTTGGGATGTGGGTTGCTAATTGTAACTCAAGCATTGGTGAATATGGCGGTAGCTGTGGGGGTTTTTCCTGTGACTGGTCAACCTTTGCCTTTGATTAGTAGGGGTGGAACTTCGACAGTGATTAGTTGTGTCTATATCGGTATCATTTTAAGCGTGAGCCGCTTCGGGGCAAATATCGGGAACGAGGAAGATTTGATGCCGGAGGAAGAGAAAACGGCTGGGGAGGAAACAGCACTGCCGGGCGTGACCCAGGAAGAGATCAATCAGTGGGTTCCAGTAATGGATGGCGAAGATTCGAAGTCTGAATCGGAAGGATTTAAAGAAAAGAATTAAGGAATATGAAACAGTATAAAGTGATCATCAGCGGAGGTGGAACGGGGGGCCATATCTTCCCGGCAATCTCTATTGCCAATACATTAAAGAAACGGATGCCTGACGTTCAAATTCTCTTTGTCGGAGCGCAAGACCGTATGGAGATGGATAAGGTCCCGGCAGCTGGATATGAGATTGTTGGTCTACCGGTAAAAGGATTTGACCGTGCGCACTTGCTGAATAATATAAAGGTAGTCCGTTGCCTGTTGAAAAGCTTATCATTGGCTAAAAAAACGATACGGGATTTTCAGCCTGACATCGCAGTTGGTGTTGGAGGTTATGCCAGTGGTCCGACGTTGTGGATAGCCTCATCGTTAGGAATTCCAACTTTAATACAGGAACAGAACTCGTATGCTGGTGTGACCAATAAGTTGTTGGCGAAGAAAGCCAATCGTATTTGTGTTGCTTATGAAGGGATGGAAAAGTTTTTCCCTGCCGAAAAGATCGTAGTAACAGGAAATCCTGTCCGTCAGGATTTGGAAGAGGCGCAAGAAAAGAAAGAAGAGGCACTTCGTTTCTTTGGCTTGTCACCCGAAAAGAAAACAGTGTTGGTTGTAGGTGGTAGTCTGGGTGCTCGTACGATTAATCGAAGTATACAAGGTGATTTGGACAAATTCTTTGCATCTGATGTGCAGTTGATTTGGCAAACCGGACGTTATTATCATGAAGAAGCGACCCGTCATTTGAAGGCTTATAGAGGAATGCCTGTCTGGTGTTCCGACTTCATATCACGTATGGATTATGCTTATGCGGCAGCTGATTTAGTGATATCAAGAGCTGGTGCCAGTTCTATTTCGGAATTGTGTATCTTAAAGAAACCGGTAGTTCTAGTCCCTTCACCCAACGTTGCAGAAGATCATCAGACAAAGAATGCATTGGCTTTGGTCAACAATCAGGCTGCTGTGATGGTTACTGACAAGGATGCACCTCAGAAACTGGTGGATACAGCCTTGTCGATTGTACACGACAATACCCGGCTCGTTTCTTTATCCCAGCAGATTGGGAAAATGGCACATTTTCATAGTGCTGAACAAATTGTCGATGAAATTATGAAAATAATAGAAAGAAAATCGTAATTTTGAATCGTTTGTATTGAGGATTGAATTATGGAGATGCAAAAGATAACATCTGTTTATTTTGTGGGTGCTGGCGGTATTGGCATGAGCGCCTTGGCTCGTTATTTTCGAGCAAAAGGGAAGCAAGTTGCTGGTTACGACAAGACTCCATCGGATTTGACAGCCGCTTTGATTGAAGAAGGTATCCGTATTCATTATACGGATGATATTGCTTTGATCCCTGAAGATTGTAAACAGATTGATTCTACTTTGGTCATTTATACTCCCGCTATACCGGAAACGCATACGGAACTGAACTATTTCAAGACGAATGGTTTTACGTTAATGAAGCGGGCGCGAGTTTTGGGCGAGATCACGCGGACAGAGCGAGGCTTGTGTGTGGCTGGTACGCATGGAAAGACAACAACTTCGTCGATGTTGGCCCATTTACTCAAGCAGTCGCATGTAGATTGTAATGCCTTTTTAGGTGGAATCCTAAAGAATTACAACAGCAACTTGATGCTTTCGGATAAAAGTGATTTGGCGGTTATCGAAGCAGATGAGTTCGACCGTTCATTCCATTGGTTGAATCCTTATATGGCTGTGATAACGGCTGTAGATCCTGATCACTTGGATATTTATGGTACTCCAGCGGCTTATCGGGAAAGTTTTGAACATTTCACGTCTCTGATTCGACCGGATGGATGTTTGGTTATGAAGAAAGGTTTACAACTTCAGCCTCGTTTACAGGAAGGAACGAAACTTTATACTTATTCTGCAACAGAAGAAGCTGATTTCTTTGCCCGTAATATTCGTATAGGTAATGGTGATATTGTATTCGACTTTGTAACTCCTGATGGAAGTATACCAGATGTAAAACTAGGAGTACCTGTTAAAGTCAATATTGAAAATGGAGTAGCTGCAATGGCATTAGCGTGGCTGAATGGCGTTACTCCTGAAGAAATCCGAAGAGGAATGGAGACATTTGCAGGACCGGTAAGACGTTTTGATTTTCATTTGAAGAAAGATGATATTGTCCTTCTTGATGATTACGCGCATCATCCTGCAGAATTGAAAGCCAGTATTCAATCTGTCAAGGAATTATATCCTGATAAAAAAGTAACCGGTATATTTCAGCCTCATTTATATACCCGTACAAGAGATTTTGCTGCTGATTTTGCTGCAAGTCTTTCTCTTTTGGATGAATTAATCCTGCTGGATATTTATCCTGCTCGTGAAGAGCCTATTCCGGGCGTGACATCACAAATTATTTTCGATCGGGTTACGATACCCAATAAGCGAATGATTCGAAAAGAAGAATTGTTGGATTTAGTACAAAAAGAAGCAGCTTCTTTTGAGGTCGTATTGATGGTCGGTGCTGGAAATATAGATCGGTTGGTTGAACCTGTAAAACAAATATTGGAAAAACGGTGATTCGAGTTTTATCTATCATATTAGCCACGTTGTTATCCTGCTATGTGCTGGTGGTCGCATTTTTCTTTCGGGATGTGAAAGAGGATGGACTGTGTGAAGGCATGGAAATCGTTTTGCGAGATAGTTTGGAGAAGCATTTTGTGACAGATGGTGATTTAGTATATCTCTTGAAACAGGCGAAATTATATCCAGTCAAAACTCCGATGAATGAAATTAATACCGAGGAGATAGAAGAAAAGCTGTTGAGTAATAATATGATCTCAAAAGTTGAAGCCTATAAGACGCCTTCGCGGTTGATTAAGTTGGAGATTGAACAGAAAATGCCTATCTTGCGGGTAAATAGTCCGGCTGGTAATTATTATGTGGATAATTTGGGTAGTATGATGCCTTTGAGCAGACATTACGTCGCTCATGTTCTCGTAGCCAGTGGACAAATAGATGAAAAACTGGCTTTGGGAGATCTGTATAAATTTGCACTTTTCTTGGAAGAAGACGATTTTTGGAATGATTGGATCGGGCAAATATATGTAGATAGCGATAATAACGTAGAACTAATCCCGCGTGTAGGAAATCATAAAGTGGTCTTAGGTACATTTGATGATTATCAGACAAAATTGGAAAATTTGCGATTGTTTTATGAGCAAGCGATTCCTAAAGTGGGTTGGGAAAAATATAGTGAGATAAACTTGAAGTATAAAAACCAGATTGTTTGTATTAAAAGATAAATATATATGACATACACAGACTTTATAGCGGTAATAGACTTAGGTACATCCCACATGGTTGGTATGGTGGGAACAAAGAACGAGAACGGCGTTCTTTCGATTATTGCCTATGATGTAGAAAAATCAGAATCCTGCATTCGCAGAGGATGTGTATATAACGTGGAGGAAACTGCCAATAAGATAAAACGCTTGATCCTGAAACTCGAAAATAAGTTGAGTGGCAGTAAGATTGGGAAAATATATATCGGCGTTGGATCCAAATCTATTCGGACAATTGACCATACGGTATCGAAGGTGCTGGGTGCTGAGGGCGAAGTTACTTCGGCTGTATTGAAGCAGTTGGAAGATGAATGCAGGGCTTATCAACCTTCTATGTTGGATGTCTTGGAAGTGACTTCTCCTGTATATTTGTTAGATGGAAAAGAGGAAAACGAACCTTTAGGTATTTCTTGTTCACGGATTGAGGCTCGGTATAAGTTGATTGTTGCTCAGCCAACAATTCGGCGTTCTATTATGACAAATATAGCAGACCGTATTAAATTGCCTATTGCCGGGATTATTGTGGCTCCGTTGGCTTTGGCTGATTTAGTGCTGACTCCTGCAGATAAACAAGGTGCAGTCTTAATTGATTTTGGAGCAGGTGTTACATCGGTTACTATATTCAAGAATGGTCGTTTGGTAGCTTTGACCGTTGTTCCTTTAGGAGCTGGTCTGATTACACGTGATATCATGTCATTGCGGGTAACAGAAATGGAAGCAGAACGTTTGAAGCGGACGTACGGAAGTGCTCTCCCTTTGGATCGGGATAAAGAACAGCAGAAGATAGAAATCAATAAAATGGATGATTATCGGTCGCAAGAAATGCTTTTGGCCGATTTGAATGAAATCATAGAAGCCCGTTCTCGTGAGATTGTGAAGAATGCTTATGCTCGATTGGAAGATGCAGGCGTTGCCAAAGAACCGGGCTTTTCTGTAACTATTGCGGGATGTGGATCAGCTCTGAGTAATTTACGGGAAGCTGTTAGTGAATGCTTTGATATGGAGGTGCATTATCCATTGATACGCAAAGGAACGATTGACAGTAGTGTAGAAATGATTGCCAATAATCCGGATTTTACAACGGCAGTTGCTTTGTTGTTGCATGGAAAAGAAAACTGTGCTCTTCGTCAAGAACCTAAAACAGAACCTAAAGTAACTCGTGTACAACCTAAGGTTACTGTAGAAGAACCGACTCCCAAAGTAGAAGTCAATCCGGTGACATTCGAGAATGATACGCCTACCAAACCTGTTGAGCCTGTTCAACCGACACGTAAGCCTACGGTGCAGGAACAACCTCAGCCTGCTCCTCAGAAGGAAAAGATCAGTTGGTGGGAAAAGCTGAAGAAGAAGGCTGATTCGACGGCGGGAGATTTATTTAATGGTGAAATCTAATAACACAAGAACATAATGGACGACAATTTGATAAACTTAAATATGCCGACAAATCCGGATGCTATCATTAAGGTAATCGGTGTTGGCGGTGGCGGTGGTAATGCTGTCACCAATATGTATAAAGAAGGTATACATAATGTCTCATTTGCTTTATGTAATACGGATCAACAAGCATTGAATGGGTCTGATGTTCCGGTGAAGTTATTATTAGGACGGACAACAACCTGTGGATTGGGTTCAGGAGATCAACCTGAACGTGGTCGTGCTGCTGCGGAAGAAAGCGAGGAAGAAATCCGTCAGATGTTGAGTGATGGTACAAGAATGGCCTTTATTACGGCAGGTATGGGCGGTGGAACCGGTACGGGTGCTGCTCCTGTGGTTGCTCGGGTTTCCAAAGAAATGGGAATCTTGACAGTTGGTATCGTAACAATTCCCTTTGAGTTTGAAGGACAGTTCAAGATTGTGCAGGCATTATTGGGTGTAGAAGAGATCTCAAAGAATGTGGATGCACTGCTGGTCATCAATAATGAGCGGGTTCGTGAAATTTATTCCGATATTGGTATGAGTGCATCGAAAGCATATGCGAAGGCTGATGAAACTCTTACTATTGCAGCAAAAAGTATCGCAGAAATTATTACGATTCGAGGCGTTCAGAATTTGGACTTTGCCGATGTAAAGACAACCATGAAAGATGGTGGCGTTGCGTTGATGAGTAATGGTTATGGTGAAGGAGAAGGTCGTTTGCAGCAGGCTATTGATCAGGCTTTGAGTTCTCCGCTCTTGAATAATAATGATGTATATAATGCACAGCGTATATTGTTCAATATTTATTCAAGCCACGATAATGAATTCCGTATAGATGAAATGGGCGAGGTTCATAAGTTTATGGCTCGTTTCCGTACGAAGTTCCGTGTAAAGTGGGGATTTGCATTCGATGATACATTGGGTGATAAGATTAAGATCACGATTCTTGCAACGGGATTTGGTTTGGATGATATTCCGGAAATGGCACAACAGCATCGGGCTGCTCAGGAATTACGAACAGAAGAAGAGCAGAGAATGGAAGCCGAACGTCGTGCTCGTGAAGAGTCTGAACGGAATTTGATGAAGAAATATGGTTATTCCGTAAATCGTCTGCGTTCGCAGGTCGAAGTGGTAACATTGACTGCCGACGAACTAGATGATGATACGTTGATTGTCATGTTGGAAGATTCTCCTACCTATAATCGGGATATCCGAAAGATCAATCAGTTGCGTCGAGGAGGAGGATTCGATGCGCCGGAAATGAATCCTTCTTTTACTTCTACCAATACGAATACGACGCACAAGAAGCCGGATAATAATTCCAATTCAGTGATTAGTTTTAGATAAATTGATGTTAAATACATAATTATGGATTTGTTTGAAAGAGTCAGCGAAGACATTAAAAACGCAATGAAGGCAAAAGATAAAGTTGCCCTCGAAACTTTGAGAAATGTAAAGAAGGTTTTCTTGGAAGCGAAAACCGCTCCGGGAGCGAATGATACATTAACGGATGCGGATGCTCTGAAGTTGCTTCAAAAATTGGTGAAACAAGGAAAAGATTCGGCTTCTATTTACGTAGGACAGGGTCGTCAGGATTTGGCCGATGCTGAATTAGCCCAGGTTGCCGTTCTCGAAAAGTATTTACCGAAACAGATGACTCCCGAAGAACTGGAAGCCGAGCTGAAGAAGATCATTGCCGAAGTGGGAGCGACTTCCGCTAAAGACATGGGTAAAGTGATGGGAGTTGCATCGAAAGCATTGGCAGGAAAGGCCGAAGGCCGTGCCATTTCGGAAGCTGTTAAGCGTTTATTGGCTTGATTAGAAAAAACTAGAATAAGAATGGAGAGTGATGAGAGTGTATAAATAGGTGCATTCTCATCATTTTTTGTGATTTGACAGATTCGCTTTTAATTTAAAACACTATATGAAATGATTTCTTTTACATGTTGTTTTTTAGCCCTTGTTGTTGGCTATTTTGTTTATGGTAAATTTATTGAGAAAATCGCTGGTGTTGATCTGAAACGTGTAACTCCTGCTTTTACTAAACAAGACGGTGTTGACTTTCTGCCTCTTCCTACCTGGAAGATTTTCATGATTCAGTTTTTGAATATCGCCGGACTTGGGCCGATATTCGGTGCTATTTTGGGAGCCAAATTTGGTTCTGCTTCTTTCCTTTGGATTGTTTTGGGAAGTATTTTTGCCGGTGCCACACACGACTTCTTGGCCGGATTTTTGTCTTTGCGGAAAGAGGGAGCCAGCTTGCCTGAGATTGTAGGTATGTATTTAGGTGATCGCTTCAAGCAATTCATGCGTGCGTTTACAATCGTTTTGATGATATTGGTCGGCGTGGTGTTTGTGGCTGGTCCTGCTGGATTGTTGGCCAGCTTGACGCCCGAATCATTGGATACCATGTTCTGGATTATCGTTATTTTCTTGTATTATGTGTTGGCAACCTTGCTGCCAATCGACAAGATTATCGGAAAAGTATATCCTTTGTTTGCCATTGCGCTCTTGTTTATGGCTGTCGGGATTTTTGTCATGTTGTATGTACATCATCCGGATCTGCCGGAGTTTACGGAAGGTTTTGCCAATAAACATCCGCAGGGTTTACCTATTTTCCCGATTATGTTCGTAAGTATTGCCTGTGGTGCGATTTCAGGTTTCCATGCTACGCAAAGCCCGCTGATGGCGCGTTGTCTGAAGAGCGAGAAATATGCTTGCCCAGTCTTTTACGGGGCTATGATTACGGAAGGAATCGTCGCTTTGATCTGGGCGGCAGCAGCTACTTACTTTTTCCATGAAAACGGAATGGGCGAGAGCAATGCGGCTGTGATTGTCGATTCAATTACGAAGAACTGGCTGGGTACGGTTGGTGGCGTATTGGCAGTGTTGGGAGTAATTGCGGCTCCGATTACCTCGGGCGATACTGCTTTCCGTTCGGCTCGTCTGATTGTTGCCGATTTTCTGCATATGGAGCAGAAGAGCATGACGAAACGTTTGTTGATCTCGGTTCCTCTTTTCTTGATTTCGATTGTCATCCTGATTTATTCACTCAAAGATCAGGCTGGTTTTGATATGATCTGGCGTTATTTCGCTTGGACGAACCAGACGCTGGCAGTCTTCACGCTATGGGCCTTGTCAGTTTATCTACGACAGGAAGGGAAATTGTATATCGTGACCTTGATTCCGGCTTTGTTTATGACGATGGTTTGTACGACCTATATCTTTGTAGCTCCCGAAGGTTTCGGACTTTCATACATCTTGTCACTTGTGATTTCTTCGGTTATTACATTGGCATTGCTGGGCTTATTCTTATATAAGGGAAGAACGAAAGTGCGTTGATAAGTTCGTGTGCTAATAGGATAAATATTTATAGGTAAGAATACTTATCCTATTAGCACATGCTTATTTAGAATTCCAATAAAGCCATGTGTGGATTATGATCGCTCAAATAACCTGTTTTTGTTTCAGGGTTTTGGGCAATTTCTGTATTTAATACTTTGATTTGCGGGGTGACAAAGATGAAATCAATCTTTTCACGTTTATCCATTGCATAGCGACCGAAGTCATGGAAAGTATAGTTCGGTCCAGTCTTTTGATTGGTCATCTTATACGCATCTTTCAAGACAAACTCATTCGTTGTGATGGTCTTGTAAGCTTCCGACTGATCGTTCACATTAAAGTCTCCTGTTACAACGGCCGGTTGATCACCAACAATCTCTTTGATCTTTTTAATGATTAACAATGCACTTTCGCGACGGGCTTCCGTTCCTACGTGATCGAAATGTGTATTCACTCCCATGAAAATTTTTCCTGTTGCTTTATCCTTAAACTTGGCCCAAGTAGCAATACGGGTACAAGCACCGTCCCAACCGATGAAGCCTACACTGTCCGGATACTGAGACAACCAGAATGTGTTACTTTCAAGCACTTCATATTTGTCTGCCCGGTAGAACAACGGAGAATATTCTCCTTTCTCTTTTCCGTCATCTCGCCCTACGCCAATCGCAGCATAATTGGGCAAACCTGCTTTCAAGTCTTCCAATTGGTTGTGTAATACTTCCTGCATTCCAATAATATCCATCTTCTTGTCAAGGATATATTGGCAAACCGTATCTTTCCGGTATTGCCAGTTGTTAAGACTATCACCCGGATTATCATAGCGCATATTGAATGTAGCCCATTCGATTTGTAAAGAAGAGGCCGGTTGAGCCGTTTCGGCCGGTTGCTGTGTCTTTTTTCCGCTGCAAGCCATCAACATGACGGCACATAAGGCAGCACTTACTAATTTCTTCATGATCTTTTTGTCTGTTATAAATTTTAGAGTAAAGGTAGAGAATAATTTGTGATTATGTGAACAAGATCAGAAGAAATCCTCGTGTGACCAATAATTCCCTTAATCACTAGAATTATATCCGTTTATGCTTGGAATTTTATCGTTTCACCTACGTGGAACGATCATTCCACCTGGGTGATACGATCGTTCCACAACTGTGAGCCGATCGTTCCACAAGGGTGAAACGATAAAATTCTGTCATTTAACGGATTTAGTTGACTTGAAATCTCTTTATAAATAAAAGGAAGTTAGGAAGATCATCTGCTTACCTACTGATGGTTTTTGTATTTTATACATAATGTCTATCTTTGAGGTAGATATATATAATTAACGGAAAGAGATCGAATGAGAAAAAGAAACTTATTATTATGTATGCTTGGCTGTACGTTGATGAGCCAAGCAGCTTACCAGGGTCGTGTTTTTGTCGATACGAATAGAAACGGCCAATATGATAAAGGGGAGAAACTATTGAAAGGGGTTTGTGTATCGGATGGACTTCATGTCGTTAAGACGGCAGCGGATGGTAGTTTCTCTTTACCTGGATTTGAACGTGAACGGTTTATTTTTATAACAACTCCTTCTGGTTATCAGACGGGCAATAAGCATTATATCCGTATTTCTGACCAGAATCGTTCGTATGATTTTGGTGTGCAGCCGTTACAAGGTTATGTGGCTCCAGACGGAAGTCATCAGTATTTACATATTGCCGATACAGAAATATTCAATACCGTTAATCAGGAAGATTGGGCGAACGAAATGCGTGATCTGGCGGCAAACGAGAAGGTTGCTTTTATGATTCATACGGGTGATATTTGCTATGAAAACGGATTGAAGAATCATATCAAACTGATGAATACGTCGAATATGGGTTGCCCGGTCTTCTATTGTTTGGGAAATCATGACCTTGTAAAAGGGAAGTACGGAGAAGAGCTGTTCGAAAGTATCTATGGTCCGGTTTATTACTCGTTTGATTTCGGCTCGACGCATTATATCGTGACGCCGATGTGGGGAGGAGATCATGCTCCGGGCTTTCGGAGAGAAGATGTTTTCCGCTGGATTGAGCAAGATCTGGCACAGCAACCGGCTGGAAAACCAATTGTTTTCTTCAACCATGATTTATGGAGTACGACCGATCAGTTTGTTTTTAAGCTAAGTGATACGGAGAAACTGGATCTGAATGATTATAATACCAAAGCTTGGGTATATGGACATTGGCACATGCATTTTATCCGGCAGCAAGGAAAGATCAAGACAATCAGTACGTCAACCCTGGATAAGGGAGGAATAGACCGTTCGGTTAGTGCCGTCCGTATGATCCATGCTGATCGGGATGGTAATATTACCAGTCAGCTGCGTTATACGTATCTGAATCATTCCCTGCAATTTGCCTCGATAGCCAACGATGCCTGTGCGGTTGATGCCGAAGGAAATTTGAAGATGTCTGTCAATGCTTATCATACGGTTTCTCCTTTGGCCCATCTGACTTATTCGTGTGTTTCGGAAGGAGGGAAAGAGATCTTACGTAATCAGCCTTTGAAGACCAATACGGATTGGAACTGGAGCGCAGTATTCCGTTTGCCTGAGATTTATAAGGGACAGCGTATCTTTGTAACGGCAAAAGCCGAATGGAAGAATGGAGATGTGACGGCCCATCGGACTTCTTTTGTTTATCAGCCTGTTCAAACCGAAGGAAAACCTGCGCTGTCGTGGGTTCAAAATCTAGGAGCGAATGTTTGGTTTACGGCTCCAGTCGTTGCAGAGGAGAAGGTTTTTATGGCTACTTTAGATGAGGATTTGAAGGGCGAAGGAGCCATTATAGCATTAGATGCTCAGACGGGCAAACAACTGTGGCGGTATTCTGTCCGTAATTCTGTGAAGAATCGGATCGCTTATGAAAATCATACGGTATTTGCGCAGGATGCCGAAGGTTATTTGTATGCTGTCGATGCAGAAACCGGCAGTCTGAAATGGGAAAAGAAAATGAAAGTAGACGGCTTGCCTTCCATCATCGAAGGTGTGACGGTAGCTGACGGGAAATTGTATGCCGGAACAGGAAAGGCTTTTGGTGCTTATGATATACAAACGGGAGAAGCTATCTGGTTGAATGAAGGCTGGGGGCAGAACCAAGGCGCCACTTCATGTCCGGTACTGGCTGGCGACGTAGCTGTGACAGGAACACAATGGAGTGGTCTTTATGGTAATGATCGGAATACAGGAAAACTACTTTGGCGAAAGGAAGAGAGCGATATCCGTGAACGAGGAGCTTCTCCGGCATATGTGGATGGTTTGTTGTATTTGGCTTCGGGCAATGCCTTTTTCATCATCGAACCCAAGAGTGGAAATACCATTATACGAAAGGAGATGCCTTATAATGTGAATACGACATCAACTCCGCTGGTAACTGATAAATGGATTATTTTCGGTACGCAGAATAATGGACTGGTGGCATTGGACCGTTCAACATTAGAACAGGCTTGGCAGGTAAATACAGAAGCTTCATTGATTTACACTTCGCCTTATTCCCGTTATCCAGTGTGTACCGTCGAATCTAGTCCTATATTATATAAAGGTATAGTCTATTTTGGTGCTTCGGATGGCGTTATCTATGGCGTCAATCCGAAAAAAGGGCGAGTGGTTTGGAAACATAAGATAGGAGCGCCCCTGTTTGGTAAGATTACAGTAGCAGGCAATTCTTTGTATGCAGCCGACTATGGCGGAAATGTTTACCGGTTTAATATGTAATCCATAAACATGAATGGAGACGTCATCCATGATTGGTTCGGATGACGTTTCTATTTTAGCTGACCTTTTCCTTGACGGATAATCTCGAACTCGTCGGTTGTACAATCTACTACCGTAGAAGGTTCTAATCCACCGTAACCTCCGTCGATAACTAGATCAACACGACCATCGTATTTCTCGGCAATTAATTCCGGATCAGTTGAATATTCCAAGATTTCATCATCGTCGTCATGTACAGACATGGTGAGTAACGGATTGCCTAATTCTTGAACAATCGTCCGAACGATATTATTATCCGGTACACGAATACCAACTTCTTTCCGGTTCTTGTAAATCTTAGGTAATTCGTTGCTAGTCGGCAGAATAAACGTAAAAGGTCCGGGCAAATTCTTTTTCATCAGCTTGAAAGCCGCATTACTTACTTTTGCGTATTCACTCAAGTTGGATAGATCGTAACAGATAATAGACAGGTTACTCTTTTGAGGATTCACACCTTTAATCTGGCAAATCCGTTCAACAGCCCGTACATTCAAGGCATCACATCCAATGGCATAAACAGTATCCGTTGGATAAATAATCAACCCTCCGTCTTGCAGTGTTTTGATAACTTTCGCTACTTCCCGCGGATTGGGATTTTCTTCATAGATTTTTAGTAACATACTCCCTTCCTTCGTCATTAAAAAGGAAAGTTGACCGGCGCCTAGATAGACGAATCCGATCAACTTTCCGGTATGGATTTATCCGTAAATGATATGTCCGTTTTCGTCGGTATATTCTTCGAAACCTTTACTGTATTGGTTCATGGCACGAAGACTCATACCCATGCTTGAGAAACCTCCGTCGTGATATAAGTTCTGCATTGTTACTTTACGAGTAAAGTCTGAGAACATCATAACGCAGTAATTGGCACATTCTTCAGCATCAGCATTTCCCAGCGGACTCATCTTGTTGGCGAAGTCCATCAGGTGTTCCATTCCTTTTACACCGTTTCCGGCAGTAGTAGGAGTTGGAGACTGAGAAATCGTATTGATACGTACGTTCTTTTCACGACCATAGATGTAACCAAAACTACGGGCAATAGATTCCAACAAACTCTTGGCGTCAGCCATATCGTTATAACCAAAGAAAGTACGTTGTGCAGCTACGTAAGTCAGAGCTACTACTGAACCGTATTCAGCAATGGCATCCTGCTTTTTGGCAACCTGCAACATCTTATGGAAAGAAACAGCTGAAATGTCTAACGTCTTTTCCAGCATGTTATAATCTAAATCATCATACGTCCGCTTTTTACGAACATTTGGACTCATTCCAATGGAATGAAGAACAAAATCAACAGGTCCGCCTAAGATTTCAACTGATTTGGAGAAGACATTCTGCAAATCTTCTACACTGGTAGCATCAGCCGGGATTACTTGAGCATTCAGTTTCTTGGCTAATTCGTCCACTTGTCCCATACGAACAGCAATCGGAGTATTACTTAAAGTGATAGTTGCTCCTTCTTCTACGGCTTTTTCTGCAACCTTCCAGGCAATAGACATATCGTTCAAAGCACCGAAGATAATGCCTTTCTTGCCTTTTAATAAATCATGACTCATATATATAACCTTAAAAATTTGGCACAAAGATAGATAAAATGTGCAACATGACAAAGGTTTTGCTCTATACAAGCAGGATTTTACTCCTCTTCTGGCTTGTGGGATGGATTTGGGTCTAAATGATATTTCTTTTTGAAAGTACTGGGTGAAATACCTTCTTTCTTGGCAAAGAAAGAGGAGAACTGCGACACGGTCTCAAAATTCAATGCAAAGGCAATGTCTGAAATACTCATTTGGGTTGTACAGAGCATTTCTTTAGCTTTTATGTAACGTAAGTTCAGATGGTATTGTGTGGGTGAAACTCCGGTATAGGCTTTGAACCGGCTTCGCAACCATGAATAACTGACGTTTAATTGTCTGGCTATATCTTCTGCAGAGATGGAATTACTGATATTTCTTTTCATTAAGGTTTTTGCTTCGTTGATTTTACGTACTGTGGTAGATTCTTTAAAAGCTGACTTCTTTACCTTAAAATAAATTTCGCCCATTAAGTATAAGACGATGCTGGAAATGAGTTGCTGATATCCGGCATCTTCTTTGGAAGCGTATGCATCCATGTCTTCATATAAACCGATAATGTTGGAACTGATTCCAATCTCAAAGACCGGTTTTTCTTTCAAGAAGAATTTGTTGGCAATCCAGTTCTCTATCATGTTACCTTTGAAACCTACCCAATGTTCGTACCATCCGTTTTCTTCTGGATAGTAAGTATGCCATTCATCCGGGAAGATTAATAACATGGTTCCGGCTTTGATCTTTTGTCGCTTGCAGGAAGCAGATTCAAAATATCCGGAACCTTCTGATATATATACCAGCTGATATTCTGAAAGTGTTCGTCCTTTTTGCGGATTGAATACATATCCTTGCGGATGCTGTGTGACCGATGGATATGTACTGTGGGCAGGAATACGTTGATAACCTACTGTCGTAACGGTTAATCCCCATTTTTCGTCCAAAGGACTGCTTCCCAGGTATTGGATATGGTTATTTGTTGTTTTCATTTGCATTTAAGGTAAAATGTTCCTGTTTCAAGTAAACTGTCTCAAAAATAATATTTCTGGAATGACAATCCTATATGATTGAAGTGGAAAAATATCAGCTATTCAGTAAATATGTCATTTTTGATATATTCAAGATCAATAAATACAAACGAAGTCAATCTAAAAAAAGCATATTTGCAAATAGAGTACGGATAATATAAAAAACGAGATAAATTATGGAAGATAGAACGGTGTATGCAGGATTGGTTGGAGTGGGGTTGAATACTTATTGGCCTCAGTTCTCTGGATTATATGAACGTTTGTGTGGCTATCGGAAACAGATAGCAAAGCAATTGGAACAGGAACACGTTTGTGTTGTGGATGGAGGAATGGTGGATGAACCCGAAAAAGCCATAACGGTTGCTGTGGAATTAGAACGGAAATCAATTGATGTATTATTGGTATATATTTCAACGTATGCCCTTTCTTCTACGGTTTTACCATTGGTTCAACGGTTGAAAGTTCCTGTGCTATTATTAAATATACAACCAACACCTTGTATTGATTATGCTTATCTGAACGGTTTGGGTGATTGGGGGTTAATGACCGGTGAATGGCTGGCTAATTGTCAGGCTTGCTCGGTTCCTGAGTTTTCGAATGTATTCAACCGTTCCGGTATTCGTTATGAAATCATTACGGGCTATTTGGATGAGGCATACGTTTGGACGGAACTGAAAGAATGGTTAGAGGCAACTGTTGCCAAGAAAGGAATGCAAAATAACCGAATGGGCGTTTTAGGTCATTATTATGGAGGTATGCTGGATGTCTATTCTGATTTGACTTTACAGTCTTCTACCTTTGGAACGCATGTCGAATTATTGGAAATGTGTGAGCTGAAAGCTTATCGGGATGCTGCTTCTTCGGATGAAATAGAACAGAAGTTGGCAGAGTTCCGGGAACGTTTTGAGGTCGTCAGTGAATGTGAGGAGAGTGAATTACTCCGGGCTGCCAGAACATCTGTGGCTTTGGATAAACTGATCGAAGCGCATCACCTAGGATCGATGGCTTATTATTATGAAGGGTATGCCGGGAATGATTATGAGAATATCGTTACTTCAGTGATAGCCGGTAATACGTTATTGACAGGAAAAGGTATTCCTATTGCCGGGGAATGTGAGATTAAGAACGTACAAGCCATGAAGATCATGTCTCTATTAAATGCCGGAGGTTCGTTCTCCGAGTTATATGCCTTGGATTTTAAGGATGATGTTGTTTTGTTGGGACATGATGGACCGGCTCATTTCACCATGGCGGAAGGACGGGTTAAGTTGGTTCCTCTTCCTGTTTATCATGGAAAGCCGGGAAAAGGTTTGTCTATTCAGATGACGGTTCGTCATGGAGATGTTACTTTATTGTCGGTTTGTGAGGGGAAAGACGGATTGTTTCTGTTGGTTGCAGAAGGAGAATCCGTTCCTGGTCCTGTGTTACAGATAGGAAACACCAACAGTCGTTATCGCTTTGCTTGTGGTGTCCGTTCGTTTATAGACAATTGGAGTAAGGCTGGTCCTTCTCATCATTGTGCGATCGGAATCGGACATGTGGCCGGGAAAATCAAAAAGCTGGCAAGTCTGTTGAATATACCTTGTGTGGAAGTGAAATAATTCATCCAGTTTTCCCCCTTAGGCTTATTAGTATTACTTGTAGAAGTGTATGTTATTTTTTTATTCAGCCTTGGCGAATATATAATCAGCCACGGTGAATATATATTTGCTAACGATGAATATATATTCGCCCAGGGAGAATAAAGAATATTTATAATCTTTTCTGTTTTTATCAGATAGGATAGAAGAAATGTAAATATCAATTTTGAAAACAATAAAGTCATTTTTGTAATCAAGAGCGTTTTTTGATTATCTATTTTTGTGCAAAATGTATAACCTTAAAGTCATTTTTTTATGAAGTATCGTTTTTTCTATAAATGTTTAGCATTCATGCTTTTCCCCATGGCTATGTATGGGAAAGCCGATTTTTCAGTCTTTAATTTGACGTGTGAACAAGCCAAGAATCCCTTAGGTATCGAAACACAACAACCTCGGTTTAGCTGGCAGATTCGTTCTTCGGAGCGGAATTTTGTGCAGTCATCGTATGAAGTCTTAGTTGCTGATTCGCCTGAAATGTTGGAGGATAATAAAGGGAATGTTTGGAGTAGTGGAAAAATGGATTCGCAAGAATCAATTCTGATACCTTTTTCGGGTAAAACCTTGAAAGCCGGAACAACCTATTATTGGAAAGTGCGTATTTGGGATCAGGAGAGAAATGTGTCGGCTTGGAGCCCGGTCAATGAGTTCTGCATGGGACTTCTCTCGGAAAAGGATTGGAATAAAGCCAGCTGGATTGCTTTGGAAAAGGATAAAAAGGACGAGATTATTACAACGGGTGTACATGGACTGGGCGAAGTGGATCGTAAGTTCCGGCCTGATCAAAAGATAGGTATGTATGCTTTGCCTCAGTTCCGTAAAGAATTTGATGTGCAGAAACCCTTGAAACGGGCTATCGCTTATGTCTCTGGTTTGGGGCATTTTGATATGTTCTTGAATGGAGAGAAAGTAGGAAACCACTTCTTGGATCCGGGTTGGACGAAGTATGACCGGTGTGCTTTATATGTTCCTTTTGATATTACCCAGCAACTTCATGCAGGAAAGAATGCTGTAGGTGTGATGTTAGGAAACGGTTTCTTCAATGTGCCGCGTGAACGTTATTTTAAGCTGATTACATCGTATGGAGCGCCTCGTTTGCTGATGAATATCCGTCTGGAATATATGGATGGAAGTATAGAAAACATTGTGACGGACAGATCTTGGAAAGTAACCGAGAGCCCGATTACATATAGTAGTATTTATGGGGGAGAAGATTATGATGCCAATCGGGAACAACCCGGATGGACAAAACCCGGATTTAATGATAAGAACTGGAAAGAAGCATTGAATACGGGCTGGAATACCCAACTTATGGCGCAAGCTTCAGCTCCATTGACCGTAAGAGACAGCATTCCTACCGTTCGTCTTTTCAAGAATCAGAAAGGGAAATGGGTATATGACCTGGGACAAAACTTTTCGGGTGTGATTCATCTGTCTATGCAATCGAAAGGAAAACAGCAAGTGAAGTTTTATCCAGCCGAACTGTTGAATTCGGACAGTACCGTTAATCAGAGTGCATCAGGAGCTCCTTTCTGGTTTGCTTATACCACGAAAGGAAATGAAAAGGTTTGTTGGCAACCCCAGTTTACGTATTATGGTTTCCGCTATGTGGAAATTGAAGGAGCAGTTCCTGCCGGACAGGATAATCCGGAATCTTTACCGGTTATTTTGGATTTAAAAGGATTACATACCTGTAACTCGGCTCCGGAAGTTGGAACATTCCATTGTTCTAAACCCTTATTTAATCAGACGTATGAGTTAATAGACTGGGCTATTCGAAGCAATATGGCCAGTGTATTGACAGACTGTCCGCATCGAGAAAAGTTAGGTTGGTTGGAACAAGCCCATTTGATGCAATATTCGGTACAATATCGGTATAATTTGGCTCGGATGTATGAGAAGATGATGAATGACATGCGTTCTACACAGGCTAAGAATGGTATGGTCCCGACGATTGCTCCCGAGTTAGTGGAATTTGAAGGTGGTTTTAAGGATACACCGGAATGGGGCAGTTCGTTTATCATCAGTCCGTGGTATGTTTACCAGTGGTATGGTGATAGCCGGTTGATTACGGAATATTATCCGGATATGCAACGCTATATTGAATACTTGTCTTCGCAGGCAAAAGATCATATTGTAGCCTATGGTTTGGGTGATTGGTTTGACATTGGTCCTAATGCCCCGGGCGTTTCTCAGTTGACATCCAATGGAGTTACTGCTACGGCCATCTATTATTATGATGTATGTCTGATGCGAAAAATGGCAGATCTGTTAGGAAAGAAAGCTGATGTTGAGAAGTATAAGAATCTGGCGGCAGAGATTAAGACGGCATTCAACAAGACATTCTGGAATCCGGAAACAAAACAATATGACCGGAACAGTCAGGCTGCTAATGCTGTAGCTTTGTATATGGGACTGACGACACCAGAAAATCATCAGCAGGTATATGAGAATTTGGTGAAAGATATACGTCCAAGAAATAATGCGTTGACTGCAGGTGATGTTGGCTATCGTTATGTCTTGCGTGCTTTGGAAGCAGGAGGCGCATCTGATATCATTTATGATATGAACAGTAAATACGATACTCCGGGATATGGTTGGCAATTAGCCCATGGAGCTACGGCATTAACCGAATCTTGGCAAGCCTATGGCTTTGTTTCCAACAATCACTTTATGTTAGGACACCTGATGGAATGGCTTTTCAGTGGTTTGGGAGGTATCCGTCAAGATGAGGCATCCATTGCATTTAAACATATTGTTATCAAGCCGTCTCCAGTAGGTGATGTTCGAAGTGCCCGCACGTCCTATGAATCTCCTTATGGAACGATTGTCTCAGATTGGAAAGAAACAGATGAAAAATTCACTATTCGGGTAGAAGTCCCTGCCAATAGTTCTGCATCTGTCTATTTACCAACAACACAGGTTGATCAAATCACTGAAAGTGGGATAGCTGTAAAAGATCTTTCCTCAGCTACTATTCGTCAGGAAACAGGTTATACAGTTGTCACCGTAGGTTCTGGAATTTATGAGTTTGAGGTGAGGAAGTGAGTTGGGATTATATAAGGAATAAGTTATATGAGAAAGTTGTTATCTATTATAATTGCGAGCTTTTCAGCTTTGTTTTTCTTGACTAATTGTCAAGGGAATTATTCCAAATCAAAAGATTCATTTAAAGATCTGGAAGTTGGTTTTACGAATCCTTCGTCCGATTATCGGACAGCTCCATTGGCTGTGTGGAATAGTAAAGTGACAAATGCTGAAGTCGAAAGGACTATTCAGGAATTGAAGGATGCCGGTTTTGGTGGCCTTTTTGTACATCCTCGTCCCGGTTTGATTACGGAATATATGTCTGATGAATGGTATTCGTTGTATAAGCATGCCATTAATTATGCCAAGGAAAAGGATATGAAAGTATGGATCTATGATGAAAATTCATATCCGAGTGGTTTTGCCGGAGGACATGTCCCGGAAGAAATGCCGGAATCATATAATCAGGGACAAGGCTTGGCTTTAGAAAAAGTAAATGTTTTGCCTGAGAATACGGCGGATTATTTTATTTGTTTGAAAAAAGAGGGAGAGAACTGGATAGATATCACCAATAAAATTTCTTCTTATAGAAATACCGAGGGTGAATATTATTTATATAAGAAAACTTATTATGGTCGTTCTGATTGGTATGGAGGTTATTCGTATGTGGATGTGATGGTGAAAGGTGTAACTGAAAAGTTCTTGGAAGTAACCATGAAAGGATATGAAAAGATTGCTAAAGAGGACTTTGGTAAAACACTTCCCGGTATCTTTTCGGATGAACCAAATATCCAGACATCGGGCGGTTTACGATGGACTCCAGATCTGTTTTCTGTATTTGAACAAAAATGGGGATATGATTTAAAACCTTTATTGCCTTTGTTAGAAGAGGAAGTCGGAAACTGGAAAGAAGTCCGTCATAATTATATGGAAACATTGCTACAACTGTTTATTGATCGTTGGTCAAAACCGTTTCATCAGTATTGTGAACAGAATAATCTGAAATGGACGGGTCATTATTGGGAACATGGGTGGCCGTATATGAACGATGGGCCGGATAATATGGCTATGTATGCCTGGCATCAGGTTCCGGCAATTGATATGCTATTTAATCAGTTTGACGAAAAGAGTCCGGTTGCTCAGTTTGGAAATGTAAGAGCTGTAAAAGAATTAAGAAGTGTTGCCAATCAAATGGGATATACACGTACCTTAAGTGAGACTTATGGCGGTGGCGGCTGGGATGAAACATTCAAGGATTTTAAACGTCTGGGCGATTGGGAATATGTGTTAGGTGTAAATTTTATGAATCAACACTTGGCACACATGACACTGACCGGAGCCAGAAAATATGATTATCCACCAGTTTTTACATATCATTCTCCCTGGTGGTCATCTTACAAAGAGTTGAATGACTATTATGCTCGCCTTTCATTGGCTTTAAGTAAAGGGAAGCAGAATAATCAAATTTTAGTCATAGAGCCGAATTCTACTTTATGGAGTTATTATTCACATACAAAGAGTAGTCCGAAGTTGATGGAAATAGGTCAAGCCTTTCAGTCTTTTGTAACAGACTTGGAAAAGAATCAGGTAGAATATGATTTGGGTTCTGAAAATATTATCAAGGATCATGGGGTTGTAGAGGATGGAAAATTTGTTATTGGTCAGGCGGCTTATTCTGTGGTAGTTTTACCTCCGATGATGGAAACTTTGAATAAACCAACATTTGATTTGTTGCGGAAGTTTGTGGAAAAGGGTGGTAAATTAATCTGCTTTTCTACTCCTAATCGATTAGATGGAGCAGAAGATTCCAAATTATCTGAATTACTATCGGCTCAGTCAGTAATTTCTGTTCCCGTGTTAACCAAAGAGGTTATACAGGAGTATTTTGAGAATAAAGATTGTCTGTTCACATTTACGGGAGGTGATTTATATCATCAAAGACGTGAATTTGCAGATGGAGAATTATTATTCTTGGTAAATTCTTCCATGAATGAAGTTGCTCGAGGAACAGTTTCAATGAAGGGTAAATCTGTTCTTCAGTTGGATGCCATGCAAGGGAAAATATATGAATACCCGGTAGATCAGAAAGAAGAAAATCTGTCTGTGCATTTTGAATTGGAACCTGCTGGTAGTTTATTACTTTATTGTAGCCATAAGACTTTGAATGGCTATGAAAAAGAGTCAGTGTTAGCGGGTAATACTAAGTTGATACCGGAAGGCGATCTGCAGATAAAGAGATTGCGGGAAAATGCTTTGACGATAGATTTCTGCGATGTAACAGTTAAAGGAAAGACAATTAAGAATGTTTACTTTGCTCAAGCAGCCGATGCTGCTTTTCGGGAATATGGTTTTGTCAATGGGAATCCATGGAACACATCTGTTCAATACAAGCGGAATATATTGGATCGGGATACTTTTACTACAGGAGGATTTACAACTTCCTATCATTTTACAGTAAAAGATAAATTTGATTATTCAACGATGAAATTAGTTGCCGAACGTCCGGAAATATTTAAGGTAAAAATAAATGGAGAAACATTATCTGCTACTCCAGGAGCATGGTGGTTGGATCGTTCATTTGGAGTCTATTCTATTGGTGATAAAGTAAAACAAGGTATCAATACGATTGAGATGAGTGTGAGTCCAATGAGTATTTATGCCGAGATAGAACCTGTATATGTGATAGGAGATTTTTCTGTTGTACCGGAAAAGAAGGGATGGAGTATAACAACGCCTGTTGAGAAACTGACGTTGGGAAGTTGGAAAGAGCAGAAGCAACCTTTCTATTCTTGGGAAGTATCTTATACAAAAGAGTATAGGATAGATGATATAAACAGATCTTATGCAGTACAGTTAAATGCTTGGAAGGGAACAGTAGCAGAAGTGTATGTAAATGATGTGAAGGCCGGAATTATTGCCTTTGATCCTTACCGTCTGGACATTACTTCCTTATTAAAGCAAGGAAAGAATATTGTTGAAGTGCGAGTTATCGGTAGTCATAAGAATTTATTAGGTCCGCATTACAATAATCCTGCACCAGGACTTGCTTCTCCTTGGCATTGGAAAAATATCAAACAGCAGATATCTGGAAATGAATATCAAATGTGTGACTATGGTCTGATGGAAGATTTTGATGTGGTTGAGTAATGAATGTCTTGGACTTATAAATTTAATATCTAATGATGAAGACTTCGATTATTTATTGGGTAAGTGTATTCCTTTTAACCGTGTTGGGAGCTTGTTCTTCTCATCCGTCTTTAGTTGTGAAGGAGTTACAGTGTGAGAAGTTGGTTAATCCTTTGGCGATTGATCATACGAAACCGTATTTGAGCTGGCAGCTTGAAGCGAAAGATAATGGTCTTTGTCAGTCGGCTTATCAGATTCTGGCAGCAACTGATGAAGATTTATTGACAGAAGAGAAGGCTGATTTGTGGAATTCCGGTAAAGTTGAAAGCTCGGAATCTGCCTGGGTTTTGTATCAGGGAAATGAATTAGCTTCAAAGCAATTTGTTTACTGGAAGGTTCGTGTTTGGGATGGCAAAGATAAGGTTTCCGACTGGAGTGAGACGGCTTGTTTTGGTATTGGATTATTACATCCGTCTGACTGGAAAGCTTCTTATATTGGAAGTGATACGCTTTCAGGGAAACCGCAGTCGCCTTTACTTTGGAAACGTTTTCAGTGGAATCAAAAAGGAACAAAGGTTTTCTTGCATGTCAATTCTTTAGGGTATCACGAAGTTTATCTGAATGGGAAGAAGATTGGTGATGCCGTTTTGGCTCCGGCTGTATCTCAATTTGATAAGCGGTCTTTGAGTGTTACGTATGATGTAACTGGTTTATTGGAGAAAGAAGAGAATGATTTCGTTCTTTGGTTAGGGAAAGGTTGGTATCAGGATGGACTTCCGGGCGTAGTGAATGGTGGTCCGTTTGTTCGGGCTCAGTTGGAAGAGTTTGAAAATGGTGAATGGAAAACGAGTTTGATTACAGATTCAACTTGGAAAACGCGTGAAAGTGGTTATGCTTCTACGGGTACATGGCGGCCTTGGCAGTTTGGAGGAGAAGAAATCTCTGCGGATCGAGTATTGCCTGCTTTGGATAGGAAGATACTGAATTCCGTTGATTGGAATACAGCTGTCTTGGCCGATATTCCTTTACATAAGGTTTCTCCCCAGATGGTTGAACTGAATGGTTTACGAGGACAGTTGTATCCGTTGTCATGTAAGGCTTCCGGAGATTCGGCTTGGATTTATGATTTAGGGACAAATCTGACAGGCTGGACGAAAATACAATTTCCTCCATTAGAGAAAGGCCAGAAGATACGAATCAGTTATTGTGACTTCTTGGATGATAAAGGTGAATTCCGAGATCATTTGTACGAAGATTATTATATTGCTTCCGGTGCTGATTCGGCTGAAGTCTTTTCCAATAAATTCAATTATCATGCCTATCGTTATCTGAAACTGACGAATCTGAAAGAAGCCCCGGCTTTGTCGGCAATTACGGCTTCATTAGTGCATACCGATTATAGTGGAGAATCCTTCTTCGCTTGTTCGGATAAGGATTTGAATGCCATTCATGATATGATTCAATATACCTTACGTTGCCTGACATTGGGTGGATATATGGTGGATTGTCCGCAAATAGAGCGATTGGGTTATGGAGGCGATGGTAATGCTTCGACTCCTACGGTGCAGACCATGTTTAACCTCAGTCCTTTATATATGAACTGGATGCAGGCATGGGCTGATTGTATGCGGGAAGACGGAAGTATGCCTCATACAGCTCCGAATCCGTATGCTGCGGGTGGTGGCCCGTTCTGGTGTGGTTTTATTATTACGGCTTCCTGGCAGACCTATCTGAATTATGGAGATCGGAGATTATTGGACCGTTATTATCCGTATATGCAGCAATGGTTGGAATATGTGGCTCATTATACAGTAGATGGTTTGTTGAAGAAGTGGCCGGATACTTCTTATAGAAACTGGTATTTGGGTGATTGGGCAACGCCGGTTGGTATTGATCAAACAAATCCGTTGTCTGTTGATTTAGTGGATAACTGCTATATTGCGGTTTGTTACCAGACCATGAGTAAAATTGCTTCTTTGCTGGGTAAAGCGGATGACAGTCGTGGTTATAAAGCAAAGTATGATGCGCTGACGAAACGGATACAGGAAACCTTCTATGATGCGAAAGGGAACACTTATGCCAGCGGAACACAAATTGATTTGGTGTATCCGATGTTGGCTGGAGTTACGCCGGATAATCTGAAGGAGACAGTCCTGAAGACTTTGTATGAAGTGACGGCGAACCGTTTCCAGGGACATCTGGCAACAGGTTTGGTTGGCATTCCGGTATTAACCGAATGGGCCGTTAAGAATGGTCAGGCTGAATGGATGTATCAGATGCTGAAGAAACGGGATTATCCGGGTTATTTGTATATGTTGGATAACGGGGCAACTACCACTTGGGAGCATTGGAATGGAGAACGCAGCCATATTCATAATTGTTATAATGGAATTGGTGCCTGGTTCTATCAGGCATTAGCTGGAATCATGCCGGATGAAAGTAAGCCGGGTTACAAGCATATCTGGATTAAACCTCAGGTGGTGAATGATATTTCGTGGGTTCAGGCATCCAAGGATACACCTTATGGTTTGTTGAAGGTCAGATGGGAAAAGAAAGAGTCTTCTTTTGTATTGGATGTGCAAATACCGGTTGGAGCTTCGGCATCCGTTTCTTTGCCATTTCCGGCTGAATCTGTTTGTGTAAATGGTCAGCCATCGCAAGGTAAAGAGGTTTTAGAATTAGAGTCGGGTAGTTATCAGATAGAATGTTCCCGATAGTTGAGGGAGAAACGTAGTATTGCGTCGGGTATTAGCGTAGCGTTGCGCTGATACTCGACGCAATGTTGTGTTAAGACCCGACGTAACTTTACGTTGACACCCGACGCAGTGTTACGCTTATGTGTCACGTGGAATAGCGTTTTCTGCTTCTTGCTGATTGAGTTCGGAAAAGCTCTGTTCAGGAAGTGTTGAACTCATTTGTGGGTGAATCCTATGGAAAAGTCGTCAGAACTGAATAAATATTCGTACATTTGTCGGAAACCAATAAAATCAAATGTGTTTATGGCTAAGTATAAACGGATTCTTTTGAAGTTGAGCGGTGAATCGCTCATGGGAAGCAAACAATATGGTATTGATGAAGTACGCTTAAACGAATATGCTGAACAGATCAAGGAAATAGCTGAAATGGGCGTTCAGATTGGTATCGTTATCGGTGGAGGTAATATTTTCCGTGGCTTAAGTGGCGCATCCAAAGGATTCGACCGGGTGAAAGGTGATCAGATGGGTATGTTGGCTACGGTTATCAATAGTTTGGCATTGAGTTCAGCGTTGACGGCTTTAGGCGTGAAAGCAAAGGTGCTGACGGCTATCCGTATGGAACCGATCGGTGAATTCTACAACAAGTGGCGGGCTATCGAACTGTTGGAACAAGGTTATGTAGTCATTATATCGGGCGGAACCGGTAATCCTTTCTTCACGACTGATACGGGTTCTTCGTTGCGCGGTATAGAGATTGAAGCAGATGTGATGTTGAAGGGAACACGTGTAGATGGTATTTATACGGCAGATCCCGAGAAAGATCCGACGGCTGTGAAGTTCTCTGATATTACCTATGACGAAATCTATACACGTGGTCTGAAAGTGATGGATTTGACGGCAACGACCATGTGCAAAGAAAATAATTTACCTATTATTGTCTTTAATATGGACAAGAACGGAAACCTGAAGAAAGTGATGGATGGTGAAGACATCGGTACGTATGTGCATAATTAAAGATACTTTTTCTGATACGTTTTTATGAAAAGAAATAGGACGCATTCCTCGTTGATACTTATTCCTGTTATGTTGTCTTTCTTTGTAATGGGATTTGTGGATCTGGTAGGAGTTGCGGCTAATCACATGAAAGTTGACTTTGAATTGTCGGACACAATGGCCAATTTGTGTCCGGCAATGGTCTTTTTATGGTTTCTGTTGTTTTCGATACCGGCAGGAATTCTGATGAACTATATCGGACGACGGAAGACCGTGCTGTTGAGTTTGTTTATTACGACAGTTTCCTTGCTCATTCCCTTGTTGCGTTATGAGTTTGTCATGATGTTGATTTCATTTTCGTTATTGGGTATTGGCAATGTCCTTTTACAAGTTTCATTAAATCCATTGGTGTCGAATGTCGTGTCTGAAAGACATTTGGCAAGTTCTCTTTCCCTGGGGCAATTTATCAAAGGTATAGCTTCCTTCCTGGCTCCGTTAATAGCCAGTTGGGCTGCGCTGACCATGAATGAATGGCGTGAATTATATCCGGTTTTTATGTTGATTACCATTGTCTCAATCATTGGTCTGGGATTTACATCCATTGAAGAACTGGATGATTATTCAGAAAGTGATTCTCTGAAAAGTTATGGGAAACTATTAAGTAAACCGTTGATTCGTTTGGTCTGGATTGGTATCGTCTGCCACGTAGGAATCGATGTGGGAATTAATTTGACAGCCCCCAAACTCTTTATCGAACGCTTGGGCTTTACGGTTGCAGATGCCAGCATGGCCGGTAGTATCTATTTTCTTTCCAGAACGGTTGGATGCCTGATCGGTGCAGTTGCCTTACAGTATATGGCGCCGGACCGCTTTTTCCGTTGGAGCGTTTTGGGATTGCTGTTTGCTTTAATCGGTTTGTCGTTTGCCTTCACATTAGAACAATTGTATGTAGTACTGCTGGTTTTGGGTGTTGGTAATGCAAATATCTTTTCCATCTTGATTTCTAAAGTGCTGAATGCTTTCTCTGACAAGAAGAATGAAGTATCCGGGTTGATGATTACGGGACTGTGTGGCGGTGCTTTGTTCGTTTTGCCGATGGGAATTGTTTCCGATTGGATTGATTCGCAAGCCGGATCGCTGATCATACTGGGTGTAGGAGCCTTGTATCTGACTTATTTGTCCGGTTATTTTAAGAAACATCCTGATTTGCCACAAGAGTAGTCTTTGTGGCATGGGATTTCCAGTTATAGGACAAAGAGTTGGATGTTACTAACATTCTGAAATAAACAGGCCTCAAAAAAGGACTTGCGGCTTGCAAAGTTTAAATTCTTTTCATTACCTTTGTTTATAATTAAAAAATCAAAAGATAACTGGCTTTAGAATGAAAGAAAAACGGAGCTGGTTGGCAGAAGAAAAAGCAAGGAAGAAAATTAATCTTGATAATAAAAACGAATAAAATTGGTATAGATATGGTTGATACAAAGAAGTTTGTGAAAGAAGCAGAAGAGAAAATGGAATCTGCTATCCTTTATTTGGATGAACAGTTGGCTCGTATCCGCGCAGGAAAGGCGAATCCGAAAATTCTGGATGGAATTCGTGTTCCTTATTATGGCAGTATGGCTCCGTTAAGTAATGTTGCTTCCATCAATACTCCGGATGCGAAGACAATCGTTATTACACCGTGGGAAAAGAACTTGATCAAGGAAATCGAAAAGGCGATCTTGAACTCTGAAGTTGGTATTACTCCGGAAAACAATGGTGAAATCATCCGTTTGGGTATTCCTCCATTGACTGAAGAACGTCGTCGCCAGTTGGCAAAGCAATCTAAGCAGGAAACGGAAACGGCGAAAATCAGTATCCGTAACGCCCGTCGTGATGCTATTGAAGCTTTGAAGAAGAGCATCAAGACAGACGGTGTTCCTGAAGATGTGGAAAAAGATGCAGAGGCAGAAGTTCAGAAAGTTCATGATAAGTTTATCAAGAAAGTAGATGAACTGTATATTGCCAAAGAAAAAGAAATAATGACGGTTTAATGAAAGGTTTGGTAATTAAAAATACGGGTAGTTGGTATACCGTTTATACGGAAGACGGAAGATATGTTGAGAGTAAGATCAAAGGTAATTTCCGTCTGAAAGGTATTCGGACTACCAATCCGGTGGCTGTTGGTGACCGGGTTGAAATAGAAGAAAACCGTGAAGGTACGGCGTTTATCTGTCAGATTGAAGATAGGAAGAACTATATTATTCGCCGTGCATCGAATTTGTCTAAACAGGCGCATATCATTGCTGCCAATGTAGATCAGGCGATGCTGATCGTAACGGTCAATTACCCGATTACCACGACTGTTTTTATTGATCGTTTTCTGGCAACAGCCGAAGCTTATCGGGTCCCGGTTAAACTGGTATTCAATAAGATTGACCGGTATAAAGGAGAAGACTGGGAATACATGCAGGGCTTGATTCATTTATATACGACTATCGGTTATCCGTGTACGACTTTATGTGCCAAGACCGAAGAAGGATTGGATGGATTAAGAGCGGATCTGAAAGATAAGATTACTTTGCTTTCCGGTCATTCGGGTGTAGGTAAATCTACAATTATCAATAAACTGATTCCGGGCGTAAGTTTGCGTACGGGTGATATTTCTGAGTATCACAATAAAGGCATGCATACAACGACCTTTTCGGAAATGGTGGCATTGCCCGAAGGTGGTTATCTGATTGATACGCCGGGTATCAAAGGGTTTGGAACCATTGATATGGAAGATGCGGAGATTTCGCATTATTTCCCTGAAATATTCAAGATCTCTGCCGGATGTAAGTTTAATAATTGTACGCACCGTCATGAACCGGGTTGTGCGGTATTACAGGCTGTTGAGGAACATTATATTAGCGAATCGCGCTATAAAAGTTATTTGAGTATCTTAGAAGATAAAGAAGAAAGTAAATATAGGGAAGAATATTAAGTTGTATTCTTTCTTTAGCTTATAAAACTCCCGAGTTTCGTTTTCAAAAGTCATGAACTTTAAAATCGGAATTCGGGAGTTTTAGAAATAACCCTCATCAAAGTATAGGATCTTTAATAGACAATGAAAATGAAAAGTTTTACCTTATTGCGTATCGGTTTGTATGTCTTGTTGGCATGGGTATGTGGTTTCCCGCTGTTTGCACAAGAGATAGTTCATAAAGCTCCGGCTCCTTTGTATCGTGATCCGGTAACAGATGGTGCGGCCGATCCGGTAGTTGTTTGGAATCAGGAAGCCAAAAGCTGGTGGATGTTATATACCCAGCGCCGGGCAAACTTGGATGCGCCGGATGTGGCGTATTGTTATGGAACGAAAATTGGTGTGGCCGAATCGACAGATCATGGACAAACCTGGGTGTATCGGGGAACATTAGATTTGGAATTCGAAGAAGGTCATAATACATTCTGGGCTCCTGAAGTGGTTTATCGGGATGGTGAATACCACATGTTTGTGGCTTATATCCGTGGTGTTCGTAGTCATTGGGGCGGAGATAAACAGATTGTACATTATACCAGTCGTAATTTGTGGGACTGGAAATGTGTAGGTCCGTTGAAATTATCGTCCAATTCGGTTATCGATGCTACTGTTTTCCAAAAGCCGGATGGCAGATGGCGTATGTGGTACAAGGATGAAGCGGCAGGATCGCATACCTTGATGGCGGAAAGCAAGAATTTGCATGACTGGTCGGCTTCGAAGGTCGTTATCGACGGAGATGCTCACGAAGGACCTAAAGTATTCCGTTTCCGTGGATACTTCTGGATGTTGACGGATGAATGGAAAGGCCTTCGCATCTATCGTTCCAAAGATTTGGATAAATGGGAAAAACAAGGCTTGATTTTAGGAGAAGCAAGTTCGAGACCGGAAGATACACCCAGTGGGGCTCATGCCGATGTGGTTGTTACCAATCATCGGGCTTATATCTTTTATTTCACGCATCCGGGACGAACCAGTCATAACGAGGCGCCTCTGGGTGAAAACGGCGTTTTGCCATACGACTTACGTCGTTCGTCTATCCAAGTGGCTCAGTTGGTTTTCAAAGACGGCACATTGACATGCGATCATGATGCCGATTTTGAATTCTATTTACCCGACGAAACAGAATAAATTCATTGAAAGCATATTGAAGTCATGCTTTATTCCTTTCAGAATACGGAAGGAAATAAGGCATGACTTTTTTGTTTTTACTGTTTTAGTCCTGTCTTTTCTTCACTTATTCCTAATAAACTAATTAATTCACCAATGTGAATTAATCAATTCATAACTGTGATTCAATTAATTCATATAGGTGATTTATTTAATTCACATTAGTGAATCAAACAATATATCGTATGTTTTTATGAGTTTCCTATTGTATAAAGGTGAATTTCTGTTGTTTAGAAAGGAATTGTAATCAATGAAAAACTAGGTGATAAGTTAGATATGGAGATCAGGGTTTTATGGGTTAAGTTGTTTTTTAGGAAAATATATCTATTTTTGCAAATAAATACCCAAGGAATATAGGAATGCAGACATGGAGCCTATAGAAAAGTGGAATCGGTTTATGGCAGGTGATGATGACGCTTATGCTAGTCTTTACGAAGAATACGTACAAGACCTGTATCAATATGGGCTGTGCTTTACTTCGGATACAGAGCTGGTGAAAGACTGTATTCAGGATCTGTTTGTCTATCTGTATGCCAATCGGAGCCATTTAGAGATATCCTGTCAAGTTAAAACCTACTTGCTGGTTTCCTTGAAGCATAATATTTGTAGAAGTTTACTGCGTAGCCAAAAGTATGATTCCTTAGAGGAAGAGATTCCTTTCCTTGCAGAAATGAGTGTGGAAGACCAATTTATTGAAGACGAATCCTTGCATAATGAAACTCATCAGGTACAAAAAATGCTTTCAGTTCTGACACCTCGTCAGAAAGAAATTATGTATTACCGTTTTGTCCAGGAGTTACCTATGGAAGATATATGCCGACTGATGGATTTGAATTATCAGTCGGCCCAAAACTTGATTCAGCGTTCCCTGAAAAAAATACGCGAAGCGTGCGGAGATTTGTTCTTATTTCTGTGTTTTGTTTATCCGGAAAAATTTTTTATTGATTTTTGAAAAAAGTTCCTTTTTACTGAGTATAAAACTCCGGTGTCTTACTCTTATAAGCAAAGCAGGATAAAAAATGAATAAGAACTATACCGGATATACCGCAGAACAATTGTTGAATGATGACTTCTTCATCCATTCCGAATTGCATCCAACGGAAGAAACACGTCTTTTTTGGTTGGATTTGGAACGGACAGATTTGTCGTTGGCAAAAGAAATACGGATGGCTCGTATACTCATGAACCGTTTCCGGCAAGATGTAAGTCGTCCACTTCTTCCGGCATCGGAAGTATCGGATCTTTGGAATAAGATTCAACGGGAAAATCAGCAAAAGAAACGATTCCAGTTATTCCGGTATGGTGTGGCGGCAGCCGTTGCAGCTATTCTCGTTCTAGCCTTGACAATACCTTATTTATTACCGGAGAAAGAATTTGATTATCAAACGATCATTGCTGATCTACCGGCGGAAAAAGAACAAGATGAAGTTCAGTTAGTTTTCTCGAATGAGGAGAAAGTATTGATATCTGAAGAGGAAAGTAAGATTTCTTATGATGAAAAAGGTGAAGTGCGCGTCAATTCAGAAAGTGTACGGAAACAATCCGTCCAGCATAAGAACGAAGATGAAGTCCAATTGAATAAGTTGATTGTTCCGGCAGGAAAACGTTCTTATTTAACCTTATCAGATGGAACAAAGCTTTGGGTTAATTCGTCGACTAAAGTTGTATATCCACATTTATTTAAAGGAGATAAAAGAGAAATCTATGTGGATGGCGAAGTTTATCTGGAGGTAACACGGAATCCTGACAAACCATTTTATGTAAAGACCGAACAAATGTCAGTTCGGGTATTAGGAACCAGTTTCAATGTTTGTGCTTATCCAGAAGACAATCAGCAACAGGTTGTCTTGGTAAATGGAAAAGTGGAAGTACAGTCGCAGACACATACGGCAGAAGTATTGGCTCCAAACGAATTATATGAATATGATAAACAAACGGAAGAAACTTCTATAAAAGAGGTGGATGCCACAGATTATATCTCTTGGAAAAACGGGTATTATCAATTTGCTGGTCAGCAATTATCTCTTCTTTTCAAGCGTTTGTCTCGCTATTATGCAGTATCCATTGTGTGTGATGAAAAAGTAGGAGCTTTAAACTGCAGTGGTAAATTGGATTTGACAGAACATGTAGACGATGTTTTGGAGAATTTATCCAAAGCGGCTCCAATTAAAGTAGAACATGATCATGAACAAATAATTATTAAGTATGAACCTTTAAATTGAAATGCCTATGAAATAAGAACAATCTAATACCAAAAAAGTAGGCCGAACAATACCCCCATATTGATCGGCCCGAAGAAACATTTACACTAATAAAAGTATTAACTGTAAAATCAATACAAAGATATGAATATCTATTTAAAACCAACAATTTTTAGAGCATTGAAGCTAAGTACATTATGTTTAATACTTGGAGTGGAGGCAGGTTTTGCAACAGAAAGTTATTCACAAAAAACGACCTTCACGATCTCCGTTCAAGATCAATCCGTCAAGGACGTATTTGATTATATCGAACAACATAGCGAATTTATCATTTTCTATTTAGATGAAACGATTGATGTAAATAGGAAAGTATCTGTTAATCTGAAAGATCAGCGGGTGGAAAGTATCTTGGAACAGTTATTCAAGAATACAGATGTTACGTATACCATCAATGATCGGCAGATACTTCTTTCAAAGCGAAAAGAAGTGAAAGAAGTCGCTCCCGTTATAGCTGTTGTGCAACAGAAAAAGAATACGGTTACAGGTGTTGTGTTGGATCCGACCGGAATGCCCGTGATTGGAGCAAATATCATGGTAAAAGGTACAACGAGTGGAACCATTACAGATATGGACGGTAAGTTCTCTTTGGATGTGGATAAAGATGCAACATTGGTTATTTCTTATATCGGGTTTGCAAGTCAAGAGATAAAAGTTGGTAATCAGACAAAGTTATCAATATCCTTGAAAGAAGACTCGGAAGCATTAGATGAGTTGGTAGTTGTTGGGTATGGAACACAGAAGAAAGTAAATTTAACTGGGTCTGTAGAAGTTTTAGAAGGGGATAAACTGGAAAATCGTCCGGTAACAACTGTGACTCAAGCTTTACAGGGACAAGTTAGTGGGGCAAATTTCACAACAGGAAGTTTTGGTTATGAACCAGGGGCTAGTCTTTCTTTTCAGATACGAGGCCAAGGTGATGCATATGTTTTAGTAGATGGAGTTCCTACTGATTTAAGTAGGGTTAATCCAAATGATATTGAGTCAATTTCTGTTTTAAAAGATGCAGCGGCTGCTTCTATTTATGGAGCTATGGCATCTTATGGTGTTGTATTGATAACAACGAAATCTGGTAAAAGCAATCAAAAACCAGTTATTAGTTTTAATGCAAATGTAGCTACAAAAAAACTGCATCGTAAACCTCATATGGTTGATTCTTGGACATTTGCCAAAATGTTGAATGAGGCTGGAGATAATGGAGGAGGGCGTGTATATGACAATGAAACAATTGATCGTATTATTGCTTATCAGAATGATCCAACATTGCCAGAAACGGTGCCTAGTACAGTCGTTCCAGGAAAATGGGCTGAAGAACAATATTCAAATGCAAATTATGACTGGTTTGATGAATATTATGGAAGTGGCCTTACTAATCAAGAGAATATTTCGATTCGAGGAGGAAGTGAGAAAGTAAAATATTATGTTTCTGCAGGCCATGTTTATGATGATGGTATTATAAATTATGGAACGGATAACTATAGACGACTTAATACAATTGCTAAGATTGATGTTGAATTAACCAAGTGGTGGTCTTTTTCTGTAAATAATAGATTTCAACATTCAAAACGTGTTAAACCTAATTTCGATAATCAAGGAGATTATGATTTATTATTTCATCAGATTGCTAGAACATTTCCAAATCAAGCAAAAGTAACTCCCAATGGGTATTACACCAAGTTATCGAAAATCCCATGGACTCAGGATGCAGGAACAGATGAGACCAAAGGATACGAAACTATGCAGCGATTTACAACAGAAATTCGTCCATTGACTGGTTGGAAAATTAATGCGGATTATACATTTAGATCATATACAAGTAAGTTTACATCCAATAACTTTATTTGTTATGAAGATATGGTAGATGGAACGTTAGTCCCTTTAGGAACAACAGTACCTTCATATGTGGAGAAGAATCAAAAAAATAATTTTTATTCTTCATTTAATGCCTATACTTCTTATCAGTTTGATATAAAAGATATGCATAACTTTTCTATCATGGCGGGTTTGCAACAAGAACAACAACGAAATGAAACATTAGCTGGTCGGAAAAATGATATTGTTACAAATGAAGTTCCTTCTATATCTACCTCAACAGGAGATATACATTCTCTGACAGATGATTTAACTCATTGGTCTAGATTGGGTTTCTTCTTTCGTCTGAATTATAATTTTAAGGAAAAGTATTTGTTAGAAGTGAATGGACGTTATGATGGTACTTCTATTTTTGCAGAAGGAAATCGATGGGGATTTTTCCCGTCTTTCTCTGGAGCTTGGAATATATCTAGAGAAGCATTTTTTGATCCAATTGTAGATAAAGTTAACAATCTTAAGATAAGAGCTTCTTGGGGTAGTTTAGGAAATCAGAATGTAACAGCATACCAAGATTTGGCCTTGATGGGGATTAAATCTAATTTAGCATGGTTACTCAATGGATCAAGGCCCGTTTATACTACTGCACCCAACTTAGTAAATACTATGTTAACTTGGGAGACGTCTCAAACGTTGGATTTTGGAATTGATGCTGGATTTTTGAACAATCGATTAAATGTTACAGCAGATTGGTATCAGCGTCATACTAAAGATCGTTTAGGCCCTGCGGAAGCTTTACCAGCAGTTATTGGTGCTACTATTCCTAAAAAGAATAATTCAGAACTACGAACGAATGGTTGGGAGATAGCGGTTACTTGGAGAGATCAGGTGAATGATGATTTTTCATATTCAGTATCAGCTATGTTGTATGACTATTATAGTACAGTGACTAAATATAATAATCCAACAAATATATTAACTACTGATTATGAGGGAAAGAGAGTTGGTGATCTTTGGGGATATACTACAGAAGGATTAATCCAAACCCAGGAAGAAGCTGATAAAATTATGCAAACAGGTTATCAGAATCAGTTTCATAGTGTTTGGAATACAGGTGATGTGAAGTATGCTGATTTAAATAAAGATGGGGTTGTTAATAATGGGAAAAATACTTTAGAAGATCATGGGGATTTAAGTATAATAGGAAATACTACTCCGCGTTATCAATTTTCATTGACATTAGGTGCAGAATATAAAGGATTTGATTTTAGCATGATGTGGCAAGGAGTTGGGAAACGGGATCTTTGGATTAATAGTAATATGTTTTGGGGATTTACAACTTGGAATCAAAGTTCGTTATTTGTTGACGATCATTTGGATTATTATCGGGATAAAGATGCGGATACTTATGCAGGTTTGGGGATAAATACAGAGTCTTATTTCCCACGTCCGTATTTAGTCGATAATCAAAATAATAAAAATAGACAAACTCAAACTCGTTATTTACAAAATGGTGCGTATGCTCGTTTAAAGAATCTTCAATTGGGTTATACTTTACCCAAATCTTTAACAGAGAAGATTGAGCTATCAAGAGTCCGTGTTTATTTTTCTGGAGATAATCTTTGTACACTAACAGGACGTTTCCCGCATAGTTTGGATCCTGAAACGTCTACAATAGGAAGTCGTGGACATGGTAAGTCAATGAGTGCACAAACTGCATTCTCTTTTGGTATAGATGTTGAATTTTAAAAGATGAAATTACAATGAAAAAGCATGTTTTATATACATTTTTAATAATACTATCTATGTGTGTGTCATGTGAAGACATGTTAGATAAACCTCCATTGGATCAGATTAGTAGTGATCAATATTGGAAAACGTCTAGTGATTTGGAAAAATATACTATGCAATTTTATACCATATTCCCAACGTATGGCACTCCTAGTTATACTGGTATTTTTATTGCTGATGCACAATATGGAAGTGATGATGCGATTATTGCTGATGCAAATACAACTTTAAATGGTTCTCGTGCTGTTGTTAATTCAGCTAGTGGATCTAACTGGGATTGGACGCAAATTCGTTCAGTTAATATCTTTTTTGACAATTATCAAAAGTGCGGAGATGCTTTTGATTTGTGGAAACATTATTTAGGAGAAGCGTATTTCTTTAGGGCTTATTTGTATTTCGAAAAGGTTAAAGCCTATGGTGATGTCCCATGGTATAATACCGCATTGAATATGGATTCAGAGGATTTATATAAGCCTAGAGATCCTAGAACTCTTGTTGTAGACTCTATTTTAAGTAATTTAGATAAGGCGATTGAGTATTTAGATCCGATAAAGATTGTAGACGGAGGAACGAATCGTTTGTCAAAAGAAGTTGCATTGTTGTTCAAATCTCGTGTTGCTTTGTATGAAGGTAGCTGGCAAAAATATCATGCAGGTACACCTTTTGCTACTTCAGGATGTGATCCCAATAAGTATTTTAGGCAGGCTGTAGATGCAGCTGAAGAGTTAATGAATGGAGAGTATACAGTAGGTATTTATGGAAACTCAAGCGAAGATTATGGGGAAATGTTTGGAATGAATGATATGTCAAATAATCCAGAAATTTTATTGTGGAAAAAATATGATAAATCTCTAAATCTTTCACATGATTCTCAGGTTTATCATACTTCAAGAACAAATTCAAGAAGTGCAACGTTTGAATTTATAGAGTCATTTCTTTCTAAAGAGGGTGAGCCTTTAGACTATTACGAAATAGCTAAAACAATGAAAGGTACAGACTTCTTGACATATATAGGAGAAAATGCAGATCCAAGATTAAGGAAAACCATATGGATTCCAGGGGATGTGATGTGGAATAGTGTAAACGGTTATAAAGAATTTGATTTACCTTATATTGGACAATCTGGGGAATATTTGAATACAACAGGATTACAATTAAGGAAAGGTGTCGATATTACATCTGATGGTGCTGGTGGATTTTTTGGAGGTGATTGTATAACTGGTTCAATCATTTTTAGATATGCGGAAGTATTATTAAATTATGCAGAGGCAAAATGCGAATTAGGAGAAAAAGTGGATTATGACAAATCTATAAACTTACTTCGTCGAAGAGTAGGTATGCCTGATTTTAAAGCTCAAAAAGATCCAAATTCAAAACGTTTCTCTGATTATGGATATGATATTAGTGATGAACTGTTTGAAATTAGAAGAGAGAGAAGGGTTGAATTAGGAGCAGAGGGATATCGTAATGTAGATTATAAACGTTGGAGAGCTCATGCGTTATTTAAAGGGAAACGTCCAACTGGTTATCCAGTCATTGCTGAAGAGTTTCCTGAAGGGACCCAAATTCCTCCAGTAAATGATTATGGTTTGTTAGATCCTTTTAAAGACGTTATTCCTAATGGATATGGTTTTAATGAGGGTAGGGATTATTTACAATGTATCCCTACTAATGAAATCACTTTAAATTCTAATTTAATACAAAATCCAGGTTGGTAAATAAATAGAGGTAAGCAAGAGCTTGTGAAATAACGGGCTCTTGTTCTTCAATAAAAAATCATTATGAGAAATAAATATAAACTGTTTTTTGCCGGAGCTGTTTTACCCTGTATAGGAATGCTAAATGCTTCTCCGATAAATAAAGAAAAGCCCAACATAATTCTTATCTATTGTGATGATATGGGGTATGGAGATTTAGGTATTACGGGAAATCCTAATATTAAAACTCCTAATTTGGATAAGATGGCTTTAAATGGAACTCGTTTTACAAATTATTATAGTGCATCTCCAGCCTCAACAGCAAGTCGATATGCTATACTTACAGGAAAATATCCTGCTCGTTCTGGTTTTGATTGGGTTTTAGGTCCAAAATCAAAAAGAGGTATCCATGAAAACGAAATTACTCAGGCTGAAGCTTTAAAAAAAACTGGATATAAAACTGCGATTTTTGGTAAGTGGCATTTAGGAAGCGTAGATAAGAAGTTCTTACCTCTTCAAAATGGTTTTGATAAATATATAGGGCTACCTTATAGTAATGATATGATTCCACCCAAATGGCAGGATATAGCATTATTTTCAGATAATGATACACTAGAAATGAATCCAGATCAGTCGAAATTAACGGAACTATATACGAAGGAAGCTATCTCTTTTATCAAAAAGAACAAGAAGGATAATTTCTTTGTATATATACCATATGCTATGCCTCATGTACCTCTTCATCCGGGAAAGAATTTCCAAGGAAAATCTAAACGAGGTATATATGGAGATGTCATTGAAGAAATCGATTGGGCTGTTGGTCAAATTATCCAGACTTTGGAAAAAGAAAAGCTTGCAAAAAATACGATAGTTTGGTTCATTAGTGATAATGGACCATGGATTATCAAAAAAGAAGAAGGTGGATCAGCTGGCTTATTCAGAGATGGAAAAGGAAGTACATGGGAAGGTGGTGTACGAGTTCCTTGTATTGCTTACAGCCCTGGGCTTATCCCTACTTCTGTAAATAATCACTTAGTCACAGCTATGGATGTATATGCGACTAACGTATGGTTAGGTGGTTATAAAATACCAGAAGATTATGTGATGGATGGATATAACATTGCTTCATTTTTAGGATATAAAGGTGTTTCTCCTAAAGAAGATGAATGTTATATATATATTGGGCAAGGGCAAAAGCCTTATGCTATTCGTTTAGGAAAATGGAAGTTACATGTTAAAACATTTAGTCAAACAGGTGTTGATTATTTTAGTGGTAAATTACCTTTATTATTTAATTTGGACGAAGATCCTTCTGAAAAATATAATTTATCAGATTTATATCCTGAAATTGTTGATCAATTAAAACATGTGTTTGAAGAAAAAGTAACAGATATCTATAGTAAAGGTTGCTATTATGTGGAATGATGATACTTATTATTTAAGATAGGAAAACATAATGTAATAAACTAATAAGGTATGTGTTATGAGTATCTTTAAGTATTAAGGTGAAGAAGAAAGCGTAATTTAAACTGTCTCATTTTGAATTACGCTTTCTGTATAAATTTGATAGTGAGTAATAACTAGATTCTATTGCGTTTTTCATTCATTTATAGTTGTGTTATGTTTCTTGATTGTCATTGAGAAAAAGTGTTTAATTGTATTCTGATTAAAAATCCTCAATTTAATTGTTAACTATGAATTATTGCTGAATAATCAAAAATATATTAAATAAGAATTTATAATATCACTTTCTTTTAAATAATATATATTGTGATTAAATTGTGTATAAACGTCAATATATATCTAATATTTCCTGTATTTGCAAATAATAAACCATATATTCATATTTGAAACTAGTATCATGAATGGTGAGAATAACTCTGCAGCTGAATTCAACTATGCAATTCCGATGTTGAAAAAAGGTTTTGATATGTTGGAGATAATGACTCATTATCCGGAAGGAATTACTATGCTTGAGATTACGCAAGCCATGGGTTTGTCGAAGACAACCGTGTATCGTTTGTTAGGTTCTTTACAACAGATGGGATATGTGAGTAAGAATGAAACAAATGCGAGGTATCATCTAACGAAGAAGTTGTTATGCTTGGGATTGAAGGCCTTGGGTGAAGCCAATTTGGTGGAACTGTCACTTCCTGTCATGCAGGCTTTACGGGATGAAATTAAAGAAAGTGTTATGTTAGGTATTTTGATGAATAACCGGGTTGTCCTATTAGAACAGGTGATCGGTTCTCATAACTTTACTTTCTTACTTCGTTCGGGAAATAGTTTCAACCTGCATTCTTCGGCACCGGGTAAAATATTCTTGGCTTATACAAAGAATAAGATATTACAAGAACAATTACTTGATTCGATCGATTTTCAAGTGTATAATGAAAGGACAATTGCTTCAAAGGAAGCAATGTTGCGGGAAATAGAAGAAGTGCGGTCGTTGGGTTATGCTTTGGATCAGGAAGAAGAGATGGCTGGTGTACATTGCGTAGCGACGCCAATCTTTAATCAGTTTGGTATGTTGATTGCTGCATTATGGACATCTGGTCCTTCAGGGCGTTTACGGAAAGAAGATTTTCCGGAAGTGGCTAGAAAATTGCAGGAAGCATCTGATTTGATCTCTTTGAAATTGGGATATGCCGAATAAATGTAGAATAAGAATAAATGTATGTCAAGATGAAAAACTTTGAGTATTATAATCCGGTACGTGTGATATTTGGAGCCGGAGAAGTCAGCCGTTGTGGTGAAGAAGCCAAGAAATTAGGAACTAAGGTTTGTTTGGTCTCTTATAAAGAGTTGTCTTTTCTAAAGCCTTTGTTGGAACGGATAGAGGAATTATTGATGAAAGAAGGATTGTCGGTTTATCCTTTTTATGAGATAGAAGAAAATCCGGAAATTACGGTGGTTGCAGCCGGTGTGGACTTATGTCGTAAACAAGGGATCGATTTAGTGATTGGTGTAGGTGGAGGAAGTGCCATGGATGCAGCGAAAGCAATTGCTGCCGGAGTCTATTATAAGGGCGATTTATGGCAGATGGTATATAGCCGGCATAGTGTCGTATCAGCAATTCCTCCGGAGAAATCGTTGCCAACCATGATGATTCCTACTTTACCGGCTACTGGTAGTGAGATGAATTTGTGCGCGGTAGTAAGTAATCGGGTATTACAGGAGAAATCGTATATTTGGTCTCCTTGTCTTTATCCGAAGACTTCCATTATTGATCCGGAATTGACAGTTTCGTTACCTCCGTTTCAGACGGCGTGTGCGGCAGCCGATACAATTTCCCATGTGTTGGAAATTTATCTGAATGGAGAGGATGACAGTGATTTGCAGCATTATTTCCAGGAAGGAGTAATGCGGACGGTTATGGATAATATAGATAAGGTATTAGCCGATCCGAAAAATATATCAGCTCGTTCTCATTTGCAGTGGGCTGCTACTTGTGCGATCAATGGTTGGGCTTCTCCGGGAGATGCCTGGACTCCGATTCATCAGGTCGGACATGTTTTGACCGCTTTGTATAAGGTTCCTCATGGAGCTTCTTTGGCGATATTGATGCCCGCTTGGATGGAAGTAATGTATCCTCGGAAGAAAGATATTTATTTCCGTTTTGCCACGCATGTGATGGGAATCTGCCCGGATGGAAAAAGTCAGGAAGAAGTGATTCGTGAAGGTATAACAAGCTTCAAGGCGTTCTTGAAGCGGATTGGTACACCATTGTCATTGACAGATATGCAGGTGAAGAATCCGGATATACCCTTGATCGTACAACAAGTAGTGAAGATAAGCTTTGGCAGTGACGGCTATTTAGCTTGTAATCCACCGGTTTCACAAGAGGATATTATCGAAGTATTGAATAAAGTATTATAGGAGAACTACCATGAAACATTCGTTATTCTTATCGTGTTGTTTGGCGGTATGTGCGTCTGGCATTTTTCCCGTTATGGCACAGACTTTTTCCAATGGATTGCCGGCCAAGCAGATTGTCCTTTCACAAAAGGCACGTGAAGCCTTGAAGGGAAAACAAATCCTGTATGTCGAACGTGAGCAGTATGCTCCTGATCATCACAATACGGCAACTTTATTTCAGCCGGGTGAGATTAATGAGGCGAGTTTTGCTCCGGGTGGAGCGATGCGTGTATATGATGTGGATTCTGGTAAAATCCGAACATTGATAGAAACAACTGATGGCGTTGTGCGTGATCCGGAAATTTCGTTCGACGGACAGAAGGTCTTATTTTCAATGCGTCAGCATCCAAAAGATTCTTATCATTTGTATGAGATGAACATGGATGGTTCGGGTTTGCGGCAATTGACGTTTGCGGAAGGAGTATCGGATATTGATCCGATTTATTTACCGGATGGGAATATTATCTTTACTTCTACCCGTCAGCCTAAATACTGTATGTGTAACCGTCATATCATGGGAAATCTATTCCGGATGGAAGCGGATGGAGCGAATATTACACAGATAGGTGTGAGTACCTTGTTTGAAGGTCATGCCTCTTTGTTGAGTGATGGTCGTGTCTTATACGATCGTTGGGAATATGTGGACCGTAACTTCGGCGATGCGCAAGGATTATGGGTTGTGAATCCGGATGGAACGAAGCATGCGATCTATTATGGAAACAATACTGCTTCGCCGGGTGGTGTGATTGATGGGCGACAGATCCCGAATTCAGACTTGGTTGTATGTACATTCACTTCTTGTCACGAACGGCCTTGGGGTGCGATGGCCATTATCGATCGGCGAAAAGGTGTGGATAATGAAGCCGCTTTGGTGGATATTTGGCCAAAGGAATCAGCGAAGTGGGTAGGAAACGGAAACTTGGATTCTTTCAAAGGAGTGGGTACGTTTTATGAAGATCCTTTTCCTTTGGATGAGAATAACTTCTTGGTATCCCGAACAATTTGGGTGAAACCGGGCGGATGGAACATTACAGATGCTAAATCGGGAATTTATTATGTGAACCGTGACGGAACGGAAGAACTGCTGTTGGAGGGAAATCAGAGTTTATTTGACCCGATGTTGGTAGAGGCGCGCCAGAAACCGGTTTCAATTCCGATGATGCGTAACTTCACTGCAGAAGAAGGTCAGTTTTACGTGGAGAATGTATATGAGGGAACGCATATGGCGGGTGTGAAGCCTGGTAGTGTGAAATATTTGCGTGTGGTTGAATCTCCGGAGAAAAGGACTTGGACAGTCCGCGGTTGGTTTGGCGAAGGCGAACAAGCTCCGGGTATGAATTGGCATAGCTTCGAGAATAAGCAAATCTTAGGAGAAGTACCGGTAGAAGAAGATGGTTCTGCCAGTTTTATGGTTCCGGCGGGTAAGCATGTTTATTTCCAATTACTCGATAAGGATAAGAAGATGATCCAGTCTATGCGTAGCGGTGTTTCTTTGATGCCTGGCGAGGTAAATGGTTGTATCGGTTGTCATGAAGACCGTTTGGCAACGGTTCCTATGGGCGGCCAGCGTCCGATAGCCTTGAATCGTAAACCCAACAAGTTACAGCCTTGGATGGGTGAGGAACCACATAAATTCTCTTTTATGGAAGAAGTACAGCCGATTCTCGACAAACATTGCATGAAGTGCCACGATTTCGATCGTAATAATCGGAAGAAGTTGGTTTTGGCGCGTGATAAGAATCCGTTCTTCAACGCTGCGTATATTAATTTGTACGTATCGAAAGCTGTTCATTTGGTTGGTGGCGGACCTGCTGCAATTCAGCAAGCCTATTCTTGGGGAAGCCATGCCAGTAAATTGACCGAAATTATCGATGGAGATCACGGAGGTATTCGTTTATCACAGAAAGAAAAGGAGATCCTTTATACGTGGATGGATTTGAACGGAGTATATTATCCGGTATATGAATCATCGTTCAGTGATCATTGGGCAGGACGTTGTCCGTTGACAGATGAGGAAGTGAAACAACTTTCTGAATTGACAGGCCTTGATTTCGGTCGGTTGAATAGTTGGACTCGTACTCAACCGGCTCAGATCTCATTCGACCGTCCGGAGGAAAGTCCTTGTCTGGATGTAATCAGGAAGGATAAGGAAAAATATAAGAAAGCGGTATCTATCTTGAAAGAAGGACGCAAACGGCTGAAAGAGACGCCGCGTGGTGATATTGAGAAAGACCTGATCCCATGCGAGAAGCATCAGGGGCAATTGCGCAAGTATGCTGTTCGCTTGGAGGAAAATTTGAAGAGCAATTGTAGTATTGCTGAAGGTGATAAGTATTATGATCCGAAATAAGTGAATTGATTTCTGGAAAATATACATGAAAAAGGAGGTGAAAACGGGATTACGGTCGTAATTCATGCCTTGCAGGGGTGCAAAGTCCGAATTACGATCGTAATTTGCCTTTTGCAGGGGTGCAAACCCTGATTTACGGTCGTAATTTATCCTTTGCAGGGGTGCAAAACCCCGATTAGCCCGCTAATTTACTCTTTGCAGGGGTGCAGACCCCGAATTAGCGGGCTAGTTCATACAAAGGTTAAATAAATTAACAGATGAAACCTTTAAATAAGGCTTTGGAGGAGGTGGTAAATACATTACCTTTGTTTCTATCTTTTTGTATGTATGTCGATTTTAAGTACCATTAAAGAATAAAAGAATGAAAGTAACCCAATTATTAGGAAGTTTGGCGGCCTTGCTCTTATGTCTAGCTTGTGGAGACAATAGGATAGAGAAAGGCCCTATTAAACGGTCGGGACAGGCAGATGTAGTTTCGCTTGACGATGACTGGCGTTTCATACGATATGGTTTGCAGGCAGATGGAACGCGTGTGGAAGAACCTGCCGGGATGTTTGAGCCGGCAACGGATGATTCGGACTGGGAAACCTTGGATGTCCCTCATGATTTTGCTATTAAAGGACCGTTCCGGATGGATTTGGCGGGAAATACAGGTCGTCTTCCGTTTCAGGGAATCGGTTGGTATCGGAAAACCTTTACAGTAGATGAGGCCGATCAGGGAAAACGTTTCTATGTGGATTTCGATGGCGTGATGGCGAATGCCCAGGTTTGGCTGAATGGAGAGTATGTAGGAACATGGCCGTATGGCTATAATTCGTTCCGTTTGGACTTAACTCCGTTTATCCAAGTGGGGAAAGAAAACTTGTTGGCAGTGCGGACAGATACGGAGAAGTGGGATTCGCGCTGGTATCCGGGAGCTGGTATTTATCGTCATGTTTGGTTGGTGAAGACAGGGCAAGTGCATGTCCGTCATTGGGGAACCAAGATAGAGGCTACGAACCTGACGGACAAAACGGCTGATCTACACTTGACGGTGGAAGTGGAAAATCATATGAATGAGGATGCGAAAGCTGTGGTGAAGACTTCTGTTTATGAACTGGATTCGTTGGATTGTCTGGGTAAGCGAGTTCTTTGCTTCGACGATCAGACTTTACCTTTGAAGGCGATGTCGGCAGGAAAGATTAACCTGCAAAAACGAATGGACGATTGTAAGCGTTGGGACATCGAATCACCCAATCGTTATATGGCTTGTGTGACCGTACAAGTTGATGGACAGGAAACAGACCGTTATTATACACCGTTTGGCGTACGTGAAATCAGTGTTTCGCGCGAAGGCTTTTTCTTGAATGGTCGCCGGGTAGAGATCAAAGGTGTTTGTAACCATCACGACTTGGGTGCATTGGGCGCAGCTTTCAACCGGAGTGCGTTAGAACGCCAATTCCGTATTATGCGGGAGATGGGTTGCAACTCGATCCGTACGTCGCATAATCCTCCTGCTCCGGAATTATTGGATTTGGCAGACAAAACCGGTATGTTAATTATGGATGAGGCCTTCGATGCCTGGGCACATGGTAAACGGGAATGGGACTATAATAAATTGTATGAAGAATGGCACGAGAAAGACTTGGAAGCCTTGGTACGTCGTGACTGGAACCATCCTTCCGTTGTTTTCTGGTCGATCGGAAATGAAGTATTGGAACAGCAGAATGTGGAAATGACACGCCACTTGGTCGAAATCGTCAAGGAATTAGACAAGACTCGTCCGGTAACAAATGGATATAATGATCCGAATGGAGGACGGGCTTCAGGAGCCAGTATGGCATTGGACGTGATGGGTGTCAATTATTTCTTCTACGAACAGGCTAAATGGGATCAGGATGAACGCTATAAGAATATGCCGACGATCGGTACGGAAACATCTTCTTGTTTGAGTACACGTGGAGTCTATTTCCAAGGAGATACGATCCGTAAGGATTTCCAGATTACTTCTTATGATGTAGATGCTCCGGGTTGGGGTTGTAATCCGGATACCCAGTTTGCCACCAATTACCGTTATCCGCATTTATTGGGCGAATACGTTTGGACAGGTTTTGATTATCTGGGCGAGCCGACTCCGTTTAATTCAGACAATACCAACCTGCTGAACTTCCGGACTGATCCGTCGAAGCGGGCCGAACTGGAAAAACAGTTGGCAGAATTGGCTCGTACGCAACCGCCTTCGCGGAGTAGTTATTTCGGTATAGTCGATTTGGCCGGATTCCCGAAAGACCGTTATTATTTGTATCAGTCACATTGGCGTCCGGATTTCCCGATGGCACATATTCTGCCGCATTGGAACTGGACTGGTCGTGAAGGACAGATTATTCCGGTACATGTTTATACCTCCGGAACGGAAGCCGAATTGTTTGTCAATGGCAAGAGTTATGGACGTAAAGCGAAAGAAGAAGGCAAGGATTTCCGATTGGTATGGGATAGTGTCGTATATCAGCCGGGAAGTGTGAAAGTCATTGCTTATAAAGATGGAAAAGAGTGGGCGAAAGATGAAATCCAGACAACCGGAGAGGCTAAGAAGATTCAATTGTCGGTAAATCATGCTTCGATAATAGGTAGTGAAGACGAATTGGCATTCGTAACTGCAACGATCGTGGATGCATCCGGACGAAAAGTCCCGACCGCTTGTTTACCGTTGAAAGTAGAAGTTACAGGTTGTGGTGAATTGGTAGCTACGGATAATGGTGATCCGACATCATTCACTCCGTTCCAAAGTGCAGAACGGGAGTCGTTCAACGGACTGGCATTGGCAATAGTTCGAGGAAAGAAAGGAACTACAGGAAAGATACAAGTACAAGTAAGCGGAGCCGGATTGGAATCAGATTCGATAGAAATTGAAGTGAAATAAAAGAAAGGAGAAATAAGCATGACGATAAAAGAAATTGCATCCATGATTGATATTAGTGCTGTTCGGGCAGAATCAACCTGGAATGAAATAGAAGATATATTACAGGCAACACGGAAATATCCATTTATCTGTATCTTTTCCATGCCGAGTATGCTGGAGCGAATTTTCCCTTATCGGAAAGAAATTCCGAATTTGAGAATTGGTGGAATTGTCGGTTTTCCTTCTGGCGGAGAAACTTTGGAAACAAAACTATTTGAGGCCAGGCAACTGAAAGAAAAGGGATGCGATGAGATAGACATGGTATTGAATATCGGTAAACTCAAATCAGGCTTTTTAGAAGAAGTAAAAGATGAAATCGAGCAGATAAAAGCTGTTGTAAGTCCGTTACCTTTAAAGGTCATTATGGAAGTGGTCTTGTTGACAGATGAAGAAATTGCTACGGCAGCACGGATCATTCGAGATGCCGGTGCTTCGTTTGCCAAGACAGGAACTGGTTGGGCAGGAGCGACTACCGAACACCATATTGAAGTCATTAAGGCTGCGGTTGGCGATACGATACCATTGAAGGTTGCTGGAGGCGTTCGTTCACTGGATACATTACTGAAGATGCGGGATATGGGTGTTTCCCGTTTTGGTATTGGATATAAATCTGCGCTTCATATTATGCAAGAAGCCGAAGAACGTGGATGGGTATGAAAGAACCGAAAGTAATTGCATACGATTTGGGAACGGGAGGTATCAAAGCCTCCCTGTTTTCTGTTTCTGGGAATATTTTGTCTTCTGTATTCATCCCTTATTCCACTTGTTTCCCACAAAAAGATTGGCAGGAACAAGCACCGGAAGACTGGTGGGAGGCGGTGGTATGTTCCACTCGTCAATTGCTGAAACAATCCTCAATTCCACCGGAAGAAATTGTTTCTTTAGCAATCTCCGGCCACAGTTTAGGGGTAGTTCCAATAGGGAAAGACGGACGATTACTCCGGAAAACAACTCCTATCTGGTCAGATCAGCGGGCTACACCGGAAGCAGAAGATTTCTTTACCCGGATTGATTATCAGACTTGGTATGAACATACTGGTAATGGTTTCCCTCCAGCCTGCTATTCAGTCTTTAAGATCATGTGGTATCGGAATCATGAACCGGAAATGTTTGCGAAGATTCATCAGGTAATCGGGACGAAAGATTATTGTAATTATCGGTTTACGGGCCGACTTTGTACAGATGCTTCTTATGCATCTGGAAGTGGTGTCTTTAATTTGCATACCTGGCGATATGAAGCAGATTATATACAGGCGGCAGGGTTGGATGCTTCACTCTTCCCTGAAATCTTATCTTCGGATGCGGTGATTGGAACTTTGACTGAAGAAGCTGCTCGTGAAACGGGTTTGAATCCGGCTACGAAAGTTATGGCTGGAGGAGTGGATAATTCTTGTATGGCATTAGGTGCCGGTGGCATTAGGGCTGGTGAGGTTTATACTTCATTAGGCAGTTCGGCATGGATTGCTTTGATTGGCGATAAGCCAATTTGGGATTTCCAGCGTAAACCGTATGTTTTTGCCCATCTTATTCCGGGGTTATACACGTCGGCTACATGTATTTTCTCAGCTGGAAACAGCTATCGTTGGGTGCGTGATACATTGTGTATGGATTTGTTGCAACACGAGAAAGAGACAGGGGTGAATGCTTATGTGCAAATGGATAAACTGGCAGCCACATCTGTTCCGGGTTCGAATGGTGTTTGTTTTAATCCGAGTTTGGCTGGTGGTTCGATGTTGGAACCGTCTCCTTTTATTTGTGGAGCTTTTGCCGGTTTGCAGTTAGGGCATACAAGGGCGGATTTGATCCGAGCTGCCATGGAAGGCATTGCTTTGAATTTGCGGGTTGCTTTGGATTTACTACAATCCTATTCTCCGGTTACACGAGATATGTTGATTGTTGGTGGTGGTGCCAAAAGTCCGTTTTGGATGCAATTGTTTGCAGATATATATCATTTACCTATTGTCAAGACTAATATTGATCAGGAAGCAGCTTCTTTAGGTGCAGCAGCATTGGCGTTGAAAGGAATCGGACTTTGGTCGGATTATCAACCTATATCTCAACTTCACCAAGTAGAAAGACGGTATCAGCCCCAAGAAGAAACTGCTTTGTTTTATCAGGAAAAGATATTACCTCGTTTTCGACAACTTACGCAGTTGTTGGGTGTGTTCTGACACTATATAGACTTGTGATATCAAATTAATATCTATATTTGTGCGATTTTCTTTTAAAAGGTTTTTTGAAGAATGTGTAAAATAACTTTACGGGACAAATGGGGAAAGACGGAGACAATATATTGTTGGATTTGTTAAAAGAAAGTGATCAAAAAGCTTTCAAACGTTTATTCTATTCCTATGCAGAACCGTTAAAGACTTTTATTCAGTATTTTATACATAATCCGGAAGTCGCAGAGGAACTTGTTCTGGATATCTTTACTTCGTTGTGGGAAAATAGAGAACATCTGGATATCCAGACAAGTCTAAAAGCTTATTTATTTCAGGCTGCCAGAAATAAGGTAGCTTCTTATTTTCGTTCTAAAAAAGACCTGACATATTTGGAAGATATACCTGATTTTGATACTGCTCAAGATGATGTCTTTTCTCTTCTTGAGGTACAGGAGTTATCTAATCTATTGGAAGAAGCTGTTTCTTTATTGCCAGAGCGTTGTCGGGAAATTTTTGCTAAAAGCAGATATGATTTGTTAAGCAATAAGGAGCTTGCCGAAAATATGAATATTTCAGAAAAGACCGTAGAGAACCAGATTACAATAGCATTGAAGAAAATCAGGAAGTTCTTGGATGAAAAGTATCTATAGGATAAAGCCAGGTCTTTGGGGGATGCGAAATTTATAAGCGACTTATATAGTAAGCATATAATTGAAGGACAAAATGTGGCGGAAGAGTCTCATATATTGGGGAATTATATTTGTACTGATAGGGATATTCTTGCAATATCAGTATGCCTATTTCTTTTTCTATCAAGAACAACAACAGCTGTTTTTGTTGACAGAGCAATATGCTAGGGATACGATCTTTGTTCCTGGAGGAACGGCTTCATATATAGCTGGTTTTTTGCAACAATTCTATTTGTTAACAGGAGGTGGAGCATTCCTGACGTCTATGTTGTTAGTCGGAATTGGGTGGATTGGGGGTAATTTGTTATCTCATTTTTTCGGGAAACAGAAACTTTGGGTAAATTTCATTTCTTTATTACCTGTCACAGGGCTTTTGATATTACACACATCGTTGTCTTATCGTTTGGCGGGAACTATAGCTCTATTGATGTGTCTGATAGGTTGGCAAATCTATTTGAAATTTTTTTCTATACGATATCGCTGGTTATTGGGTGTTTCCCTTTTATCAATACTCTATTTGTTAGGAGGCTCTGTCTATTTTTTGTTTGTGTTAGGTTTAGTAGTCTTAGAGTGGGTTTTAAATACAAATTCTCCAAAGTACTCTCTTCTGACTACGATTATATATCTGGTAAGTTGTTTGGGTTGGGTAATAATTTCTTTACTTATGCATTGGACTGGTGATGTTGAACAAATTGTTTTACCAGATGCATATTATGAATTTTCGGAAGGAGTTAATTGGTTATATTATATATGGGGATTTTATCTTTTTTCCCTATTAGGAGGACATTGGTTGCAGAAGAAGAATTTTCCCCTCAAATGGAATATATTTCTTTCTGCCGTTTGGTTAGGCATGTGTTTTTATTTTGTTCCAAGAATGCAGAGTAAGATCCAGCTATACACTTATGAACGTGATTGGTATTTGCGAAATCATCAATGGGAACAAATTATAAAGACGTTCAGAAATGATCTAGCCTCAGTACAAACTTTGAATGTCTTAAATTTGGCTTTGGCTTGTCGAGGTGAATTAGGAGATAAGATGTTTTCTTATCCGCAAGATGGGGTTAAAACATTATTGGCTACATGGGACAATTCTTTGATGTCGGCTTTGATTTGTTCGGATATTTGTTATCAGGTAGGGGATATCGCTTCGGCTCAAAAATTTGCTTTTGAAGGTTTTGTGACGAGTACGAACGGCAATGTTAGATTACTTCAGAGGCTGGTGGAGACGAACATTATATTTGGCAGTTATCAAGTCGCAGAGAAGTATATAGCTTTGTTGGAAAAGACACTTTTTTATAAGACTTGGGCTTCCGAACAAAGGTCGTATTTGACAGATGCAGCCGTTGGAAGTAATTCGGAATATGCTTCGAAAAGATTGTCTTTGCAAGGACAAGGTACTTATGCAGTCTCTTCTAATTTTGTGCAGACATTAAAGCAATTGATAGATAATGATCCACAAAATACCCTTGCGTTTCAATATCTGAGTGGGTTTCTGTTGTTAAATCGAAATTTGAACGCTTTCAGAGAGTTGTATGATATGTATTATCATTCAGATATCTGGTCAGAATTATCTTTATCTCAGCAGCAAGCTGTTGTCGCTTTGGAACAAGATTCTCCTGGAAATTGGGCTAAGATGGGAGTCAGTTTGGCAACAGAACAAGCTTATGGTTCTTTTGCGCAGGATTTGGCAGATAAACGAGGTTATATTAATTTTGTGGAGGAAATAGCCAAAAATCATGGTAATACGTATTGGTTTTATTTGTTGTTTAAGGATCGAGGAGGAAAAAAATGAAATGTATTATCTATATGGTTCTATTTGTCCTAATGACATTTGCTTGTAGTCCTGGTTATAAAATTGATCAATATCAGGACAAAGAAGTGTCTATTAATCCGGATTATAAAGATATTACTGTTCCTCATAATATAGCACCATTGAATTTTACGGTTAATGAATCTCTTTTATCTTTTGTAAAATATGAAGTAGATGGGGATAGTCTTATTGTAGGCGAGAAAGATAACCAAACGGATATTCCTCTAAAAAAATGGCATGAGTTTTTGGAACGGGCTCAAGGTAAACAAGTGAATGTAACTGTGGTTGTTAATCAGAAAGGAACATATGTTGCTTATAAACCTTTTTCTTTTCATGTTTCGGCTGATCCAATCGATGGATATTTAGCCTATCGTTTAATTGAGCCTGGTTATGCTATATGGAATCAAATGGGGATTTATCAGAGAAATCTAACTAATTTTGAGGAAACTCCTATTATAGAAAATAAGGTCACCAAGGGTAATTGTGTAAATTGTCATTCGTTTTGTGAACGAAATCCGGAGCATTATTTGTTTCATATGCGTTCTACATTGGGGGGCACCGTTTTTGTAAATGGAGACTCTATTGATTTTGTTAATACGCAGGCAAAAGAGACGATTTCTCCTTTAGTTTATCCTTATTGGCATCCGTCAGGTGATTATGTCGCTTTTTCGACAAATAAAACATCGCAGGGGTTTCATCCGACACAACGAGTGGAAGTGTATGATTTAGCGTCTGATGTAGTCGTATATCAAATAAAGAAGCATATGATTATTTCTTCTTCACGGTTGGCTTCGAAAGATTCTTATGAAACATTTCCGGCTTTCTCTCCAAATGGAAAATTTTTCTATTTTTGTACAGCACAGGCAAAATCAATGCCTGATTCGATCCAGTCATTAAAATATAATCTGTGTCGGGTGTCTTTTGATGAAGAGTCGGGTTGTTTTGGAGAATCAATAGATACATTGTTTAATGCGGAGAGAGAAGATAAGAGTTTTTCTTTTCCAAGAATTTCTCCGGATGGTCATTTTTTATTAGGGACGGTGTCTGGTTATGGAACTTTCCCTATTTGGCATAAGGACGCAGATTTATACCTGATTGACTTGAGAACCGGCAGGGGAGAATATGCGGTTCCAGCCAATAGCGAAGATACCGAAAGTTATCATTCCTGGTCGTCCAATGGAAGATGGGTTGTGTTTAGTAGTCGTAGGGGTGATGGATTATATACACGTCCATATATTGTTCATGTATCTTCTAACGGTACATTTAGTAAGCCATTTTTGCTTCCACAGGAAGATATTGGTTATTATGATGAATTATTGAAGTCGTATAATATACCTGAGTTTATAACTGGTAAAGTAAATAATAAATCTTTTTTTATTCGGCATATGGCTGAAAATGGAGAAAAGAAGGTTAGTTTTATGAGTGTACGATGAGTTATTGAGCTAGATAGAGTATGGTAATGATGAGATCGAAGAATTGCAATAATAGAGATAAATTGATTCCTTGGGATTTGTTATTGAAGGACTTTAAGAATGATTTAAATGCAGAAGAAAAAAAACATTTGAATCTATGGTTAGAGAGTTCTTCTTGCAGAGACTTGTATGTTTCTTTAAAAAAGCTTTGGTTTACATTGATGAGGTACCAGGAATGTGAGTCTGAGAATGACGTGGATTATTTATGGAACAAAATGCAGTCTCGAATTAATAAGAAAAAGAAATTCTCATATAATATACCATTTGTACGCCTAGTTGCAGTTGCCGTAGTTCTAGTCTTTGTGTTTGGATTATACTTTATGTTTCAGTCTGTACAGGAAAGAAAAGATCTTTTGGCTTATACGACTTATACTGCTCTTACCGGAAAATCTAAAGTAATGTTACCGGACAGCTCAATTGTTTGGTTAAATAAAGGTGCAACCTTGTCATATAAATTGAATCAAAAGGATGAACGTCGAGTAATCTTGAATGGAGAAGCTTTATTCGAGGTCTATAAGAATCCTCAGAAATCATTTGTTGTAGAGGCACGAGAGATTGAAGTTAAAGTTTTCGGAACTACATTCTCTGTGAGAAACATGGAAAACGAAGAAGATATTAGAGTCGCATTATTAAAAGGTTCTGTGGCTGTTGCTACAGATAATCAAACTGAAAAGATTGTGCCAGGAGAGAGGGTTATCTATTCTGTTGAGAAAGATCTGATTGTAAAAGAAAAGGCTGATGTCGCATTTGAATCTCTATGGGCTAAAGATACGTTGAGTATTAATAAAATGCCTTTGGAGGAGGTCGTTCGATATTTAGAAAAGTGGTATGATAAGAAAATATTGTTAGGCGAAAGTGTTTCTAAAAATCAGGCATTCACGTTCTCTTTGACAGATGAACCTTTAGAGGAAGTTTTGCGTTTGATTTCTCGGATTTCTCCTATTCAGTACCAATTTAATGACGAAGATATTGTGGTAATTAATAAATTAAATAAACGTAAAAATTAAAATGATAAGAATAGTCATTCTTTCTTCAAAGAGTTGAAAACACGCCGGCTTTTTATTTATTTCCGGCGTATTTTGATCAAAAGCCGGCGTATTTTTAATCATTCATTATGAGGAAATAAAATAAACGAGAATCGTTTTTAATGTTCGTTTGATTCCAGTTTTATTCTTGTTAATTTTGTTTTTATATCCATAATAGGCTTCTCTTTGTTAGAAAAATATCCTTCACATTTTTTCTATTTGCTTCTTACTCTGGTAGATGATGTGATTCGAATATGTAGATATACTTAAAAAAACTTTTATTAGGCAAATGTTAAAAATAAATTTCTTTTAGGGGTAATTTGGTTTTATAACGACTCTCTTTTTGTGTTAGCAATAAATATTATTAAAAAAACTGGAATAGATTGTTCGGAATAATATAAAATTGGTAATACAAATAAATGAATTGTTTAATGATAAAATTTAAGCTTATGGGGAAGGTGTAATAGCATGAAAAACATGTCAACATGTAGAGTGAGAATATTTTAATCTAATTTTTTAATCTTAATATGTAAGTTATGAAAAAGCATTTGCTTTATTGGATGAAGGGTAAAATATGGAGATTCCCTTTATCATTAAGTTTATTTTTATTGCCTCCGGCTATATATGCTTCAGAGGTGCAAATGGAAGCTGTCAAACCGATTTCGATCCAACTGACGGATGTTTCGTTAAGTGAGGCGATGAGTCAGATCGAAAAAGTGAGTGGATGTTCATTTTTTTATGATGCCAATAATGTAGATTTGTCATTGAAGGTTAGCTTGAATGTTTCTAACGAATCATTACGGAAGGTTTTAGATACAATTTTGGATGGAACAGGTTTAGGCTATGAAATATCCCAAAATCAAGTTCTTTTATTACCTGTGACTTCAAAACAGAATCCTGGACAGAATGTTCAAAATCCTAGTACCCAGCAAAAAAAGAATGTTGTGAAAGGGAAAATTCTGGATGCAGCAGGTCAACCGGTGATAGGTGCTAATATTGTAGAAAAAGGGACAACTAATGGTACCATATCTGATATGGATGGTAATTTTTCCATTAGTGTAGAAGAGTCTGCTGTTTTAGAAGTTTCGTATATAGGCTTTGTAAATCAGCAAGTTAAAACATCTATAGGAGGGGTAATTTGACGATTACCTTAAAAGAAGATTCCGAGACATTGGATGAAGTTGTTATAACAGGTTTCGGTTTGGCACAGAAAAAAGCAACTTTAACAGGGGCTATTTCTTCCGTAGGAGATGAAGATATTAGTCGTTCTGTTGCCTCTACGGCATCTGGAGCTTTGGTTGGTAAAATAGCTGGTTTGAATACGCGTCAGGTAGATGGACGTCCAGGAGCTTCTACAACTATCCAGATTCGAAACATGGGTACTCCGTTATTCGTAATTGACGGTATCCAGTCAGATGAAGGACAATTTAATAATTTGGATTTTAATGATATTGAAAGTATTTCAGTATTGAAAGATGCTTCAGCTTCAATTTATGGTGTGCGTGCTGCTAACGGTGTTGTGGTAGTAACAACTAAAAAAGGAAAAAGGAATAGTAAGAATACAGTTTCTATTAATACTTACTATGGTTGGCAAACGCCATCTAGTTTCCCAAAACCAGCAGATGCAACAACCTATATAACGAATTATATTCAATCAGAAACAGTACAAGGTAAAACTGATTACACATATTCTAAAGAAGACTATGAGAAGTGGAAACAGGGCACTGAAAAAGGATATGTTCCTTTTGATTGGTATGATTTTATTTGGGAAACCTCTCCTCAGTATTATGTAAATGCAAATGTATCAGGTGGTTCAGATAAGATTAACTATTATTTTTCTGTTGGTCATTTGAATCAGGACGCAATGATTGTCAATTATGGCGGTTTTAAGCGCACGAATGTTCAGATGAATATTGATGCTCAGATCAATGAAAGATTAAAAATCGGAGCTTCAATGAATGGTCGTATCGAAGAACGTAAGAATCCGGGAGTTCCAGAGCCAGATGATTATTGGATGCCTCGTTTTGGAACTTACCGAAATCTGCCGACTAAACGCCCTTATGCGAATGACAATCCAAATTATCCGACTTTGACATCTTCCAATGCGGCGACAAATTTCGCTTGGTTGACTTATGATTTGTCAGGAGAATATAAAAACACTTGGCGTGTCGCCCAATTACAGGCCAATGCCGAATATGATATTTTTGATGGATTGAAAGCTAAAGCGATGGTGGGTTATTATCTGGCGTATAATGTGATGAATAACCAAGAATATACCTATAAGCTTTATGGTTATGATGAAGCAACGGATACCTATCCGGTTATTTTTGAAAATAAGAATCCTTGGCGAGAACGAGAAGTTGGACATAAAGAAGAATTATTATCAAATGTTCAATTGTCTTATAATAAAAAGTTCGGAGAACATTCTGTATCAGCTATTGCTGGTTTGGAGGCTGTAAAACGTGATACTCCACATTCATGGTTACACTCGATACCAACAGCTAATAGTTTGCATCTGATTGATTATGAAACGATGGATACCTATAATGATTATGGAAATGAAACCCAAGCTCGTTTAGGTTGGATGTTCCGAGGTAATTATGATTATGCTAATAAATATTTGGTTGAATTTTCAGCAAGGTATGATGGATCGTGGAAATTCCCGCCCAATCATCGTTGGGGCTTCTTCCCTTCTGCTTCTGTAGGTTGGAGAATTTCAGAAGAAAATTTCTGGAAAGAATCAAAGATGTCATCTATTTTTAGTGATTTCAAATTAAGAGGATCATATGGTTTAGTAGGAGACGATGATTTAGGAGATGCTTATGCTGCATTTGATTATATGGCAGGATATAATTATAAAAACGGAGGATCTGTTATTGATGGTGAATATACAATTGGTTCGGTTCCGCGAGGATTACCGGTAACTACGTTGTCTTGGATTAAAGCTAAGATTTTAGACATTGGTTTTGATGCTGCCTTTTTGGATAATCGCCTGACAGGTCAGTTTGACTTCTTTAGACGTCATCGTACAGGATTACCGGCTTCCCGTTATGATGTGTTGTTACCTTCGGAAGTAGGATTTTCTTTACCGAAAGAGAATTTGAACTCAGATGTACATATGGGATATGACGCAATCGTGAAATGGAGTGATCGTATAAATGATTTTACGTATTCGATTGGAGGAAATGTCACTTATGCACGTTTCTATGATTGGGAACAATATAAACCCAGATTCTCTAATTCATGGGATGTTTATCGTAATTCAATCGATCATCGTTTTGGTTATGTGAATTGGGGATTGGAAGCTATTGGACAATTTGAAAGCTGGGAAGAAATTGCTACTTATCCGATTGATAATGACAGACAAGGAAATAAAACACTTCGTCCGGGTGATATAAAATATAAAGATGTGAATGGTGACGGTGTTATTAATAGTATGGATGAGCGTCCTGTCGGTTATCGTGAAGGTGCAACACCCGTATTAAACTGGGGTTTGAATTTTGCTTTTGGGTGGAAAGGCTTTGATTTGTCGTTTGATTTGACTGGTGGTGCTTTAGCTTCTTGGTATCAAGATTATGAACAGCGTAATCCATTCCATGATGGAGGTAATAACCCTCAGTATTATATGGAAGACACATGGCATTTGGCTGATATTTGGGATGCAGATAGCGAATTGATCAAAGGAACTTATCCTATGTTGTTGATTGGTAATAGCTCTCATAGTAATTATTGGAATAGTACATTCTGGAAGAAAAATGTAAGATATGTTAAACTTCGTAATTTGGAGTTTGGATATACATTACCAAAACATATTATACAGAAAGTATTGATTTCAGATTTGAGATTTTATGTTGCAGGAACCAACTTATTTACAATAACAAATATGAAAGGTGTCGATCCTGAATCTGATCAGACAAACGGATTAGGATATCCGACTACTCGAATTATTAATATCGGTATGAATCTTAAATTTTAAACGTGTATGAAAAAAAGATATATGTTGGTAGCATTGACATCTTTAGTTTTGTCAATGACTGCTTGTAATGGTTTCTTAGATCGTGAACCGGATAAAATTATGACAGATGAACAGATTTTTAATGATCCTGTTATGATTAAATCTGTTTTGGCGAATTATTATGGTCGTGTGACATGGGGGCAACACGTTGCAGACTGGGGATCATTTGCGATAATAGATGATGCAGCAAAGTGTGATGGTGGGCCAGATCAACGTTCTACTTTTGAAGATGATTTATGGCGAGTTTATGATTACACATTGGTTCGTAATATCAATCAATTTTTGAAAGGATTACGAGAAACAACTGCACTAACAGATGCAGAAAAGGCGCCATTGGAAGGTGAGGCTCGTTTTTTGCGTGCCTGGTATTATTTTAATATGTGTAGAGGACTTGGAGGAATGCCAATAGTAGGAGATGATATATTTGATTATACACCGGGAATGGATGTTACGAGTATGCAATATCCTCGTTCAACAGAAGCAGAGATGTATGATTATATTATTAGTGAATGTCAGGCGATAGCAGGCATGATGTCAACTAATAAACAAACAAATAGTGCTAGAGCTAATAAATGGGCTGCCAAGATGTTGGAAGCTCGAGCTGCTTTGTATGCAGGTTCCATTGCCAATTATAATAATAAGATGACGACTCCCATTAAGACAGACGGTGGTGAAGTTGGTATACCTGCAGATAAGGCAGAAGGATATTATAAAATAGCATTGGCTGCAGCTGAAGATGTCATCCAAAATAGCCCGTATGAACTGCAGGATAAGCGTCCAGATGATAAAGGTTTGAATTTCTATCAGGCTGTATCTGTAAAAGAGAATAATACCGAAGTAATCTGGGCTCGAGATTATAAATATCCTGGTCAGACACACGGTTTTACGAATTTTAATGCTCCTAAATCTCATGCAGAGGATATTGATAATAGCTGGTTGGGTGTTGTCTTGAATTTGGTGGAACAGTTTGAAGAAATAGATACGGATACTCCAGGTGAAGGTAGTAAGATTGAAACAATGGAGAATGGATCTTATAAATTTTATGATTCAGCTGATGCACCATTTAAAAATCGAGATCCTCGTTTATGGGGAACGGTTATATATCCCAATGCGACGTTAAAGAGTTCTCCGGTAATTCTTCAAGCAGGTCAATTGAATAAGGTTGATGGTAAGTGGCAAATCCTAACAGGCGACTTGGATTCTAAAGATGCTCAGGGAAATATTATCACAGCTCTAAATGGGCCGAAGGAATCAAATGAGCAGTATATAAATAAAACAGGTTTCTATATTCGTAAATTTATTGATGAAACACCATCTGCAGGAACTCGTGGACGTGGTTCTGAAATGTGGATGCCTCGTTTTCGTATGGCAGAAGCCTATATGATTGCGGCAGAAGCTTCATTTGAATTAAATAATGGAAAGGCTTTGGATTACATTAATGCTGTCCGTAATCGTGCAGGTGTGAAGCCTTTGAAAACTGTGACTTTTGATAACATTGTTCATGAGAATCGGGTAGAATTTGCTTTTGAAGATCATCGGTATTGGGATATGAAACGTTGGCGTTTGGCTGATAAAATTTGGAATGGCAATAATAATGATGAATTAGCTCGTCATCGTCGTTTATGGCCATATCTGGTTGTAGCCCCAGGTGATCCGAATGATGGAAAATGGGTGTTTGTTGAAGATTACTTGTTTATGTCACCGAATGCTCGCTATTTTAGAATGCAGAATTATTATAACTTTTTGGATTTGGGTTGGATTAATAACAATCCTAAATTGGTGAAGAATCCATATCAATAATATTAAATGTACACGAATATGAAGATTTTATCGAATATATTTTCTTTGTTAGTACTGGTTGTTTTGTTTTCTGGATGTGGTAAGGATAATTATGATGCACCGGATTCTAGATTGACGGGTACTATTACTTATAATGGGGAAGCTCTTAATTTAAGAGGAACAGGTGAAGCTATTCAACTTCAGCTCTTTCAGGATGGTTATGATAAACATGATCCGATTTCAGTATATGTGGGTCAAGATGGTGTATTTTCTGCGATGTTATTTGACGGAGAATATAAGTTAGTGACACGTGATGGAAATGGACCTTGGGTGAATAATCGCGATACGATGGTTGTTAATCTAAAAGGAAGTGCAGATATAAAATTAGAAGTAACGCCTTATTACTTGATTAAGAATGAGCAGATTAGTGTGACTGAATCTGCTATGACTGCGTCATTTACGATAGAACAGATTGTTCCGTCTGCAACAATCAATAAAGTTATGCTGATTTTAAGTAAGACTCAGTTTGTTGACGACGTGAATAATGTGTTTCGTCAAGATATATCTGATGTGAAGTCGGGTGCTGTTAGTTTCACAGCAGATATTAGTGGTAATACAGATGTTTCCAATGCAAAAGCTCTATATGCTCGTGTAGGAGTATTAGCAAATGGAGCAGATCAGGCTATTTATTCTTCTATTGTAAGGATTAGATAATGTTTGAAAATAGTGAATTTATAACTATTAAATAGGGAACAGATTTTTTAGGGAAGGTTCGTTCTGGTTTCCTGGAACGAACCTTTTTATTTTCTATGTTGCTTGTTTTATGAAGTAGACAAATAGAAATTCATGTATCTTTTCATTCTAACTTATATGATGCGTTGAAGGGTAGTCTGTTTGTCATTGTATGTCTATTGTGAACGTTAAATATAAGATTATGAAATTACGAAATCTCTTTTTTAGTATAAGCATATTATTTGTGTCTACAGTTGTATCCTTTGCTCAGAATGGTTTATGGAGTATTGAAAAAGCGAAAAAATGGGAAAAAGAGCATCCTTGGTATTGTGGGGTGAATTATATTCCTTCGAATGCAATTAATTATACAGCTATGTGGGATAAAACTAGTTTCTCGCCTGAATTGATTGATAAAGAAATGCTATTGATGGAAGAACTTGGTATGAATTGTGTTAGAGTTGTTTTACAGTATGTTGTTTATGAGGATGATCCAGATTATTTCATTCAAATATTTGATCATTTTTTGAATATTTGTAACACGCATGGGATAAAAGTTATGCCTGTTTTTTTTTGATGATTGTGTATTTGGTGTAAATACCGATCCTAAGATTGGAAAGCAGCCAGAACCTTTAGAAGGCTGGTATGCTTGGGCATGGTCTCCTTCTCCAGGGTGTTCAATGGTTGTAGATGAACGTACCCATCATAAGTTGGAAATATATGTTAAGGATATTTTGTTTCGATTTAGAGAAGATAATCGTATATTTATTTGGGATTTGTATAATGAGCCAACAAATACAAATTTTCCAGAAAGAAGTTTCCCTTTACTTTATAAAGTCTTTAAATGGGCACGGGAAATAAATCCGACGCAGCCTTTGACTGCTGGAATGTGGAATGAAAATCAGAAATTGAATGAGTTTTTAATAGAAAATTCAGATATCATTACTTTTCATTGTTATGCTCCAAAGGAGGAAACAGAAAAGAAAATGAACTACTTTTTAAAATTTGGACGTCCAGTAATTTGTACTGAATGGATGAATCGGGTTGCAAAATCATATATTCTTGATATTTTACCAGTCTTTAAGAACGCAAATGTAGGTAATATTATGTGGGGACTGGTAAATGGAAAAACACAAACACATTTACCGTGGGGGCATCGTCCGGAACAATTGCCTTATACGGGAGAATGGCAGCATGATATTTTTAAGGGAAATTATGCGCCATATGATCAAAAAGAAATTGACTTGATTAAAAGTATGATTGAAAAATAATAATTGTTATGAAGAAGATTTATTCATTAGCATTAGTATTATTGCTTTCTTCTTGTTCTTCCGTTCCGACAGAACAGGAAGGGGGCATGGTGGATCGAATGCCGATTAAGACGGTTAATGCGAATTATATAAGTAATCGATAACCATTACAGCCTCAACAGTTTATTAAATTACCAACGGGTAGTATTCGCTCGGAAGGTTGGTTGCGGACTATGTTGGAATTGCAGCGTGATGGTTTAAACGGACATTTGGGGGAAATCAGTGCGTGGTTACAAAAAGATGATAATGCCTGGTTGAAATCTGGAGGTAAATGGGGATGGGAAGAAGTCCCGTATTGGTTAAGAGGGTATGCCGGATTGGCGTATTTATTAAAGGATGAACATTTGTTGACAGAAACGCAAACTTGGATTGAAGCGATTCTAGCTAGCCAGCGAGAAGATGGGAATTTTGGCCCTTATACGGAAGTGGATGGTGCGCAAGATTTTTGGCCAAATATGGTAGCACTGTGGATCCTACAATCGTATTATGAATATTCTTCGGATGAGCGGGTACTTGGTTTTATGACTCGTTATTTTCATTATCAACTGACTGTTCCGGATGAGAAATTCTTGGAGTCGTATTGGGAAAATAGCCGTGGTGGTGATAATCTTTGGAGTGTAGTTTGGCTGTATAATCGGACAGGAGATCAGGAACTGTTGAAGTTAGCAGATAAGTTACATCGAAATACTGCCGATTGGACGAAGTCGACCGAGCTTCCGAACTGGCATAATGTGAATGTGGCTCAGTGTTTTCGAGAACCTGCCACTTATTATTTGTTTAATGGGGATGAAAAATATGTATCTGCCAGCTATAATGTGCAAAGTCTGATTCGTCGTGCCTTTGGTCAGGTCCCTGGTGGTATGTTTGGGGCAGACGAAAATGCACGCATGGGATTCTTTGATCCTCGTCAAGGAACGGAAACTTGTGGATTTGCAGAACAGATGGCTTCGGATGAGATTATGTTATTAATAACGGGTGACCCTTATTGGGCGGAAAATTGTGAAGATGTAGCGTTCAACAGTTATCCGGCGGCACTAATGCCGGATATGAAATCATTACGTTATATTACTTCTCCCAATATGGTCATGAGTGATAGTGAGAATCATAAACCAGGAATTGATAATGCTGGTCCTTTTTTGGCCATGAATCCATTTAGTAGTCGTTGCTGTCAACATAATCATGGCTTTGCATGGCCTTATTATGCGGAACATTTGGTAATGGCAACACCGGATAATGGAGTGGCTGCTGTACTTTTTAATAGTTGCGAGGCAACAGTGAAAGTGGCTGATGGTAAAGAGGTTGTGATTCGGGAACAGACTGATTATCCGTTTGATTCTCAAATCTCTTTTACTATAGCGAGTGATCAGGCAGTAGTATTTCCCTTCTATATTCGTATTCCCAGTTGGACGAAAGATGCAGATGTAAAGGTGAATGGCCAAAAGGTTCAAATGGATTTTGGCTCGGGAAAATATCTTTGTTTACAGCGAACTTGGGAAAATGGAGATAAGATAGAAGTAAACTTCCCGATGGAAATCTCATATAGAAAATGGCAGGTAAACAAGAATAGTGTCAGTGTGGATTAAGGTCCTTTGACTTTATCACTGAAGATCAAAGAGAAATATGTGAAGAAGAACAGTACGGAAACGGCTATTTGGGATTCTCAATGGCAGAAAGGTGCAGATGTGGAAAGCTGGCCGTCTTATGAAATTTATCCGGAATCATCATGGAACTATGCGTTACAGTTGGAAACTGGAGTGACATTGAAAGAGAAGAAAACATTAGCTCCGGGAGTGAATCCGTTTACACCTGAAAATATACCACTCGTATTCCAAGCTAAAGGCAGGATTGTTCCTGAATGGAAGATAGATGAGTATAAACTTTGTGGTGTTCTCCCCTATGAATCGGCTGTAAAATCAGAACAGGTAGATGATATAGAACTGGTTCCTATGGGGGCTATGCGTTTGAGAATCTCGGCATTTCCAACTTGTAATTAATAAAAGTAACGACGGATAAATGTAGTTTGATATCATGAAAAATCAATTTTGTCTATTTGTAATTGCGGCATTAATAAACTTATGTTCCATTCATGCGCAGGAACAGGTAAGCATGCAGAGTTTACTTCGGGAAATAGTGGACCGGAAGCAATTGGTAGAATATCCGGAGTCAATTCCTTATAAAGCAATGCAGGCGAGCAGTTATAATCGGGCTTCTGTTTCTCCGGATCAACCTGGCTGGTTTGCCGATTCGGATGGCGTCTTTTGTATTCGTACGGAAAAGAACCGGGAAGGAGAAACAGAATGGGTATTAATGGAAGACAAAGGTCCTGGAGTTATTACGAAAATATGGGCTGTTTGTTTCTATTATGGACTGGATGATACAACAGGCGCCAATCTGAAGATTTATTTAGATGGGGAAGAAGAGCCAACGATCAATTGTAACTTTTTTGAGTTTGTCAAGGGTGAGTCTTTTGTTAAGCCTCCGTTTGCGATGGAAACCCGTCGTGCCGGTAATTCCTATTTGCCGATCCCTTATGCAAAAAGTTGTAAAGTGACGATGGATAAAAAGGTATTTTATAATATTATCAGTTATAGAAGTTATCCTCAAGGTACATCTGTCCGGACTTTTAGTATGGATGAGTATAATCAATCGCAAATATTGATTGACAGTGTAGGGCACGTCTTGGAAAGAGGAGTGTACGGAGATTTGGCTTCTACAAAAAATACGGAAGCTTATTCTTTTCATAAGACTTTGCGGCCACAAGAAAAAGAAACGTTGCTTATCCGGAAAAAGCAGAAAGCCATTGAACAGTTGGTATTCCAATTAGATGCAGAAGATTTTGACCAAGCATTACGTTCAACGGTATTGAAGATCTCATTTGATGGAGAACAGACTGTTTGGACTCCGTTAGGGGACTTCTTTAACATAGGAGTTGGATTGAAAACTTATCAGATGTGGGAAAGAGCCGTACAGGAAGATGGAACCATGATTTGCCGGTGGATTATGCCTTATCAACATATCGCAGAGCTGGAGATAGAAAACATGGGAAAACAAGACATACAGATGTCAGTAACAGCCAAGGTAATGCCTTATACCTGGAATGATCGGTCCATGTATTTCCATTCATCTTGGCGTATGGATGACCCTACACCTGGTTTCCCGTTGTTCGATTATAATCTGGTTAATGTGAAGGGAAAGGGAATTTATGTAGGTGATCAGTTTACGGTATTAAACCCGGAAGAAGGCTGGTGGGGAGAAGGTGATGAAAAGGTGTATGTAGATGATGATACATTCCCATCGTTGTTTGGTACCGGAACGGAGGATTATTATGGTTGGGCCGGAGGAGTTGTTCCTAATCCAGAGGATGAATTTTATACACCATTTTTAAGTAATGTCCGAGTGGCAGCTCCTAATTCTATGGGATATAATACTTGTACAAGAACACGCGTATTGGATGCTATTCCTTTTAATCGGCAGTTGGATTTCAATATAGAGTCTTCGGGTTCCAACCGAACCAGTTGGTTCCATTTGCAATATGCGGTGAATACCTATTGGTATGCTAAACCAGGTGCTTCTTGTAATCGGAAACCCTTACCGGAAATGGCCTCTCGTAAAATCATGACATTACAGGAGTTACAAGTCTATAATGAGAAATGTAAGGCGGATCGGTATATTTACCCGGGTGCGATAGAAGCAGAAAATCTGGAAACTTATCAGTCGGGAGATGCTGTTCGGCCAGTAGAAAAAATGGATGTTTGGGGTGAATTGAGTAATGGCGAAGCCAAATGTTATCAGTTTACCCAAGAAGGTAAGCCGGTAAATGTCCGTCTGACGGAGTTGTTTAATGATGTGCCATTAAAGGTTTGTCTGATTACGGGAAATGCGTGTGGTGAATTTGATATTCTTGTAAACGGGACTTTGGTAAGGACGGTAAATTTACTATCGGAACATTCAGCTGTAACAACGATTGATTTGGGAGTACATAAACCTGTTAATAATGCGTTGGATATACAATTTGTATGTAAGAAAACAGGTCAATTGGGAATTGATTATTTTTTGATTAAATAGGAGAGAACAAGGATGAGAAAAATAGTTTTGACATGGGTTTTGAGTATTTCGGCGTTTTTATTGTTTGCGTCAGTTCCGCGAAAGGAATATCCTCGTCCACAATTTGAACGAACGGAATGGATCAATTTGAATGGGACCTGGAGTTATCAGATAGATCCGAATGGAACAGGCATAGAACGGAATTTCAAAGAATCCAAAGGTTTTGAAGGGAATATTCTAGTTCCTTTCTCACCAGAAAGTAAGTTGTCGGGGGTAGGATATACGGACTTCATAGAACATTTGTGGTATCAACGGAATATCCAGATACCGGCAGAATGGTCAGAGAAGAAAATTCTGCTGAACTTCGGTGGTGTCTATTATGAATCTGAAATTTATGTGGATGGGAAGTTCGTAGATCGTCATTTTGGTGGTAGTTCTTCTTTCTCAGTGGATTTAACGGATTTTGTCAAACCGGGAAATCAACATTCTCTTGTTCTATACGTCAAGAGTGACTTGAGAAATAGAGTTCAGCCCGTGGGAAAGCAATCAACGCATTATTCCTCTTATGGTTGTAATTATACGAGAACGACAGGAATTTGGCAGACTGTTTGGATGGAAGCTGTTCATCCCAAAGCTTTAAAATCAGTACAGGTGATTACTGATATAGACAATGCTCAAGTAATTGTTAATCCGATGTTTTATAGTTTGGGTGGTACAAGATTACGGGCTATCTTGCGAGATGGAGAAAAGGTTGTTGTTCAAAAGACGATTACGGCTTCGGAGAGTACTCCGCTGATTTTACCGGTGAAAAAGGCAAAACTGTGGAGCCCGGAATCTCCTTTTCTCTATGATTTAGATTATGAAGTACTGGATGAACAAGGGAATGTGGTAGATCAGGTTCATTCGTATGTAGGAATGCGTAAAATTCATGCAGAAGGAAATCGGTTGTACTTGAATAATGAGCCTTATTATTTAAGGATGGTGTTAGATCAGGGCTATTATCCGGAAAGTCAGTGGACAGCTCCTTCCGATTCGGCTCTAAAAAATGATATATTGTTGTCGAAGGCTATCGGTTTTAATGGTGCCCGTTTACATCAGAAGGTGTTTGAAGAACGCTTCCATTATTGGGCAGATAAGTTGGGCTATCTTACATGTGGAGAGATGAATAGTTGGGGACTAGATTATAATCTTCCTATTGCCGGAGCGATCTTTATGCCGGAATGGTTGGAGGTGGTGAAACGAGATCGGAATCATCCGTCCATTATCATGTGGGTTCCCTTAAACGAGCAAAATAACGTGGATAAAGTTTATTTCCCTCGTTTCTCGGCACAACTCTATGATGAGACAAAATTGGCTGATCCGACACGTCCGGTGTTAACTAATTCAGGAGGTACGCATTATAAGACCGATATCGTATCATCTCATTTGTATAATCAAGATTCTGTTTCTTTGTATAAAGATTTATGGAATGAAGGAAAATTATTCCCGGGGCATCGTTTCAATACTGATCCTCAGGTATTGTGTAATACTGGTTCAAATTCCCGACCTGATAACCATGAAACGCGTTGGTTTGTTTATGATGGTTCATGCCCTTATTTATTTGATGAGTTTGGCGGTGTTTCCTTCAATACAAATCAAGGTGGTTGGGGTTATGGCGGATCGGCAACGGAAGAAGAATATTACAAGAAAGTAACTTCTTTGGTGAATGTGGTCCTAAAAATGTATCCTTTTATTGGAGGTTATTGTTATACGCAATTGACGGATGTGGAGCTGGAACAAAATGGCCTTTATTATTATGATCGCCGACCTAAGTTTGATATTCAGAAATTAAGAGAGATATTTGGAAAACAACCTGAAATGTAGTTTTATTACAATGAATAATATGAAATATCTATATATAATTTGTTTTTGTTTTTTGCTTACGAGTGAATCGCTGGTATCTTTGTTTGCTCAATCCGTTCATGTTGCTCCGGCTCCTTTGTATCGTGATCCGGTGACTGACGGGGCTGCTGATCCTGTAGTTGTATGGAATCATGTAGATAAATGTTGGTGGATGTTATATACGCAGCGCCGAGCTAATTTGGATGCAGCGGATGTCGCGTATTGTTATGGAACTCAAATTGGTGTGGCCGAATCGACAGATCATGGACAAACGTGGGTATATCGTGGAACTTTGGATTTGGAATTTGAGAAAGGACATAATACATTTTGGGCGCCAGAAGTTGTATGTCAGAATGATAAATACCATATGTTTGTGTCTTATATACAAGGAGTGAGAAATCATTGGGGAGGAACTGCCTACATTGCTCATTATGTTAGTTCCAATTTATGGGATTGGAAATATGAAGGATTGTTGAATTTGTCTTCTGGAGCTGTTATTGACGCAGCTCTTTGTCAAAAGTCAGATGGAAAATGGCTTATCTGGTATAAAGATGAATCCTCTGGTGCGCATACGTTTGTTGCAGAAAGTTCGGATTTATATAATTGGTCAAAGCCTAAATTGGCTATAGGCGGAGATGCTCATGAAGGGCCAAATATCTTTTACTTTTCAGGTTATTATTGGATGTTGACGGATGAATGGAGAGGACTTCGTTTGTATAAATCAGAAGATCTTGAGCATTGGGAAAAACAGGGGCTTATTTTGGATGGACCAAGTTCTAGGCCTGAAGATAAACCGAGTGGGGCCCATGCTGATGTTTTGGTCGTAGCGAATCGTGCCTATGTGTTCTATTTTACTCACCCTGGGCGAAAATCTCATACTGAATCTCCCATTGATTCAAATGGCGTATTGCCTTATGAATTAAGGCGTTCTTCTATACAAGTTGCACCATTGATCTATCAGGATGGCACTTTAGTTTGTGATCGGAATGGTGATTTTGACTTTTATTTACCTTCAGAATAAGTTTATAGAATGAATACTGATGGGGATATATGTTGCTATGAGAAAAATAATTTGAACTTTTCGAAGTTTACTGTTATCTTTACAATTACTTTTATGAGGAATAAAGAAACAGTATATGAAGAAGATTGTAGGAGTAAGTTTTTTATCCTTTTGGATATGTGTATGTTCTTTGGCTCAAACACAAATCTATGTTTCTCCGCGAGGAAACGATAAAGCAGAAGGAACCTTGAAGAAACCGTTACGAACGATTCAGGCGGCCGTTGATAAGGCTAGTCAGAAAAAGGATGCAGATGTAGAGATTGTATTGCGTGGCGGTGCTTATGAGTTGGATAGGACGGTGGAAATAGGAAAAGGTTTGTATGCTTCTCTGCGGATAAAACCTTATGGAAAGGAAGCCGTTTCTGTTTCGGGTGGCCGGACAATCGCTTTGAGTCGTTTGAAGAAGGTTTCGAATCCGGATGTGAAGGCTCGGTTGCAGCCTCAGGTGAGTTCCGTTGTACGCGAATTGGATTTACGGAAGTTGGGAATTGATGTGCATGGATTGCGTCCGTCGGGTTTTGGTCGTCCCAGTAGTGCAGCTTGGACCGAATTGTTCATGAACGAACAGCCTTTGCAGATTGCCCGTTGGCCGAATGATTCGACTGTCTTGATCGGGAAAGTATTGAAGGCAGGAACCGGAGAACATGTGGCAGAGGCAGAGTTGCCGGTATTCTGTTATAATGAAGATCGCCCGTCTGCTTGGAAAAATGCCGGGAAGTTCTGGATTGGAGGATATTTCGCCCATGGGTATGCGGATGATATGATACCTGTTGAAAAGATTGATCCTTCGGATAGGACAATCCATCCGGCGATGCAAACGGTCTATGGCTTTATGACGGGAGCTGACTGGCGACGTTGGTATGCGTTGAACTTATTGGAAGAATTGGATTTGCCAGGCGAATATGTGATCGATGAGGAAGAAGGCAAGATGTATGTATATCCGAAAGATACACTCACATCATTGCATGTATCGGTGTTGGATGAACCTTTGGTGGCTTTGGAGCATTGTTCGGATGTGACATTGGAAAATCTGACATTTGAATATGGACGGTATATCGGTATCTATTTGGAGGATACCAAACATGTGCGTATTCAGGGATGTACGATCCGGAATATGGGCGGTGTAGCTGTATCAATGGGAAAAGGTACATTGACTCCTGATAAAACGACCTTGAAACCTCATGCTGCAGAAGCTGGAGGAGTACCGACATCGCGTGTTGTGGGTGATTTGTTGGGAAAAGTATATCAGGATGTCTTGTTCAATCGACAGGCAGGATCGGATAATGGCGTAGTGGATTGTTATATATACCATGTCGGTGCAGGTGGTGTAAGTCTGGGTGGAGGCGATCGGGCTTCATTGACTCCGGCAAATAACTTTGTGGAGAATTGTCGGATACATGATTTTAACCGAATTGAGAAATCATATCGTCCGGGCGTATGGATCGATGGAGTAGGAAACCGGGTTTCTCAGTGTGACATTTATAATGCGCCCAGTATGGCAATTCTGTTTCATGGGAATAACCATGTGATAGAATATTGTAAGATTACGAATGTTTGTGGCGAAGTGGATGATCAAGGGGCGATTTATTACGGACGTGATCCGTCGGAGCAAGGCAATGTCATTCGGTATTGTTATTTCCATAAGTTAAGTCCGCGTCATCGGGTAACGGCTACTTATCATGATGATGGTGCTTGTGGCGGTGAAGTCTATGGTAATATTTATCACAATGCCGGTTCTTTACCCGTATTGATCGGTGGCGGACATTATAATCATTATCATCATAATTTATTTATTGACTCACCCTGTGCCATTCATTTGGATAATCGTATGCAGAATTGGGGTACGGGAATGGTGGCTCCGGATGGAATCATTGATCAGCGTTTGAAGAAAGTTCGTCATACCGAATCTCCTTATAGCGAGGCTTATCCGGAATTGGTAAACTATTGGCAGGAAGATCCGGCTTATCCACATGGAAATCTGATTGAAAGTAATCTCTTCTATCGTATTGGTAATGTGGTCCATGGAGAGACTCAATGGGCCGAGTTTCGGAATAACTGGATAACCAATGAAGATCCGGGTTTTGTCAATCCTGACAATCCATTAGAGGGATTCAAGACTGATGCCAATCTATTCAAGTATATTCCGGGTTTCCCTCAGTTGCCTTTCGATAAGATTGGATCGAAACTTCCGTAATGGATTGCTAAATAATTTGGATTTTATTTCTCTATCTCTGTTTTTTTGCGTTTCTTGTACACCAATTAACGTAATAGTCATTTTATTAAGATGATAAAAAAATGAAGAGACATTTGAAACAAATCTGTTTACTGGCTCTGGTTTGTTTGGAGGCCTTTTTCCTTTCGTGCTCAGGGAAAAAGACTGAAACAAATCAGGTCACGGCGTCTTCGACGAAGAGTAATGTATTGCCTGAATGGGCATTGGGTGGTTTTGTGAGACCGGAAGGCGTGAATCCGATCATTCAACCTCGGCCGGAAAGTAAATTCGACTGTCCGATGCGGAAAGAACCTGTCGGTTGGGAAGAAAGTGACACGTTTAATCCGGCAGCTACCCTGAAGGGTGATACGATCTGTGTGTTGTATCGGGCAGAAGATAATTCTGCTAAAGGCATTGGTATGCGTACTTCCAGAATTGGTTTGGCTGAGAGTACGGATGGTATTACGATGGTCCGGCGTGATAAACCGGTGATGTATCCGGCAGAAGATAATACCAAAGAATTTGAATGGCCGGGTGGTTGTGAAGATCCGCGTGTAGCCATGACGGAAGATGGACTTTATGTCATGTTATACACCGCTTGGAATCGAGAAGTTCCCCGTTTGTCGGTTGCAACTTCCAGAGATTTGCTTACGTGGGAAAAGCATGGGCCTGCTTTTGCCAAAGCTTATAACGGTCGTTTCAAAGATATGGCTTGCAAGTCCGGTTCGATTGTAACAAAGCTGGTGGATGGTAAGCAAACGATCGCGAAGGTAAATGGAAAATATCTGATGTATTGGGGAGAACACATGGTGGCTGCTGCTACATCCGATGACTTGATCAATTGGGAACCTGTGTTGGATGATCAAAACGAGTTGCTCGGACTTATTTATCCTCGGGAGAAATACTTTGACAGCGCTTTGACCGAATGTGGCCCTCCAGCAGTAATTACGGAAGATGGTATTCTTTTGTTGTATAATGGAAAGAACGAAACCAATGAAAAACGAGATCCCCGTTTTAATGCCGGTACATACAGTGCCGGTCAGGTATTGTTCGATCTTCAGCATCCTTATCAGGCGATCGGACGATTGGATGTTCCGTTCTTCCGACCTATGGCAGACTTTGAAAAGAGTGGTCAGTATGTGGATGGAACGGTCTTTATCGAAGGCCTGGTATTCTTTAAAGGGAAATGGTATTTATATTATGGTTGTGCCGATTCGATGGTTGGCGTGGCTGTTTATGATCCACAGAACAAAGCCGATGGGGATATATTACCTTGATTAGGAAAAACGTCAGTTACTCTGGTTACTTCGAGCTGACGTTTTTTTCTTATGGAAAGATTTTCATTTTTCTGAAAAAATTTACTTCTTTTGTAGGTTTGTTGGCCTATGGAGAAAACAGAAGTACATATCTTGACAGAAATCGCAGCCGGAAATATTCAAGCGTTCGAGCAGTTATTCTTTCGATATCAGCCGAAGCTAGTTTGTTTCCTGACGGGTTTGACGCATGATTCGGAATTAAGCCGTGACATGGCGCAAGAGATGTTCCTCTCTATTTGGAAAGACCGCGAGAAACTGGTACAGGTGGAGTCTATTTCTGCCTATCTTTATCAAATGGCCCGCTATAAAGTATATGATTACTTTGATCATCTGGCTGTGACTGAACAGTATGCTCATGAATATCTGGAAAATGCCTCCGAAGCAGAGTCGGAAGAAGAACAATTGTTTGCCCGTGAACTTCAGACGATGATTCAAGCGGCTGTTCAGCAAATGCCTCCCCAACGTCAATTAGTTTATCGGATGAGCAGGGAAGAAGGCTTGTCCAATGATGAAATAGCTCTCCGTCTGCATATCAGCAAACGAACCGTAGAGAATCACCTGACGGCTGCATTGGCCATCTTGCGTAAGGTCGTATATTTATGGCTGCTCTTCACGTTCCGATAATACTCCTTAATGAAACTCGTTAGAATTAAAAACGAAAGCTACGGGAATCGATAATGAATCTCGTTAGAAACCTTCCAAAGACTTTGCCTTTTCTTTTATTCACAACGTATTCATGTGAAACAATCATGGACTTTGTGGAAAAATTATTTGAGTGAAATAATTTTTAACAAAAAAATCTCCATTTGGCTTGTGTGTGTGTCGGTGTTGAACCTACTAACGTATAAAAGCAGATAATATGGAAGCACACGAATCAATTAAAAAGTTATTCCAACTATATGTTGGGAAGCGTTTTTCCAAAGTAGGGAAAGCCCTGTTTGGAAAATGGTTGCGTGCGGAACAAGATCAGGAGATTAAAGAACATCTGTTGCGGCAACATTGGGAAACAGTAACGGGTGAGATATCAGCAGATACGTGGGAAGATTGGAACCGGTTGCGGTCTCAGCTGGGTACATCTTTCCACCGGAAAAAGCAAGTCCAGCTGATGTGGTTGAAATATGCCGCTGTGGTGACTTTGTTTTTGGTTTCTGTGGGTGGAACCTATTGGATAACGGAGCAACATACGTTACGCCAGTCGGTTGAAATGGCTGAATTGTTTGTTCCTTATGGCGAGACCCGCGAAATTCAGTTGCCGGATAGTTCCCGTGTGTGGGTGAATGCCGGATCAACGATTCTTTATCCGAAGGATTTTCGGAAGATGGATTCTCGTGCAATCTATCTGACGGGTGAGGCTTCTTTTCAGGTCCATAAAAACAAGAAGAAGCCGTTTATCGTCAAGACTTCCGGTGTGGATGTCCAAGCTTTGGGAACGGTCTTTACTGTAAAATCGTATGCGAGCGAAGATTATACGACTACCACGTTGGAAGAAGGTAGTGTGAAAGTCAGTCTGAAGGATGGAAGGACGCAGTCGTATGTACTGAAGCCCGGTGAGCAATTGGTGTATTCGCATCGAGATCATAGCGTGCAACGAAATCGGGTAGATCTGTCTTTGTATAAGATGACACGTGAAGGTTATCTGATTTTCGAGGATGTTCCTTTCTGGCAACTCGTTTCGACACTGGAAAAGAAATACGGAGTTACGTTCCAATACAACGCAACCCGTTACGGAAACGATTTGTATCATGTGAAGTTTGCCCCGGATGAAACGATTGAGGATGTCATGGAAATCCTGTATCAGCTGATGGGCATACAGTATGCAATTAAAGGGAATAATATCATTGTCAAATAATAAAAAAGGAGGATATCATGAAAAAAAGAAAAACCGGAAAGAATAGCGGCCAACTTCCCTTTCCGGTATTTGAAACCCTAGTCTTTTGCGTTCAACAGAATAGGAGAAATCAATCAAGTTTCTAATACTAAAATTTCAAACGTACAAATTTATGAATTTATCAAATCTGATGCCAGGAGAGAGTAGAAAAAAAATATCCCGGCTGCTGTGTGTGACAGCATTATCAACATGTAGCGTATTCGCTTACGCGCAACAACAACAAGTCAAACTGACCGGAAGTAATCTTCCGTTGAAAAGCGTCTTCCAGCAAATTGAAAAGCAAACGGATCTTTCCATCGACTACAGATCGCAGGATGTCGATGATTCCCGTATTGTGAAACAAATGCCGAAGGCAACCACCGTACAACAAGCCATGAATCAACTGCTGGCAGGTACAGATTGCGTGGTGACTTTCAGTAACGGACACATCATCATCAAGAAACAAGCATCTAATACTACTAACCAGCAATCCAAATTGGTAAAAGGAACCATTGTAGATGCCACGGGCATGCCGGTAATCGGTGCCAATGTGATGGTAAAGGGAACTACTAACGGAACTATTACTGATATGGACGGTAATTTCTCGTTGGAAGCTCCTGTCGGAGTGACTTTAGTAGTTTCTTATGTTGGTTTTGCTGATCAGGAGATTAAGGCTGTTGGAAATAATTTAACCATAACCATGAAGGAGGATGCAGAGGCTTTAGATGAATTGGTGGTTGTGGGGTATATGGCTCAAAAGAAAGGTTTACTTTCTGGGTCGGTGGAGCATATGAAAGTTGATGAACAAATGAAGACATTGCCTACGACTGCAGCTGGTAATTTATTGGCTGGAAAATTGGCAGGAGTTTCTGTAAGTACGCCTAGTTCTGCTCCAGGTTCAAATCCAGATGTATCTATTCGTACTGTGTCTGCTTGGACGAGAAATGATAAAAAGCAGCAACCGGTTTGTTATGTTATTGATGGTGTAATACGTGATGCTAGTGATTTCAACAATTTGTCTCCTAATGAGATTGAGGATATAACAGTTTTGAAAGATGCAGCCTCTGCTGCCGTGTATGGATCTCGTTCTGCAGGTGGTGTAATTTTAGTTACAACCAAGAAAGGTAAAATAGGAAAACCGACTATAAACTATTCTTATTCATATTCTATTGATACACGTACAAAAAATTCGGATTTAACTAGTGCTGTTGAAGCTGGAGAATTATATGGGCGTATAAATGGTAATTCAGATCCAGCAGGATGGGCATGGTCTCAGGAAGAATTGGATTATTTTAAGGGTATTAATAATGGTTGGGGATATGATCAATTAGATATAATTTATCGTAATCCTAGTACGCAGACTCATAATATTAGTGTAGATGGAGGAAGTGAAAAAGTACGTTATTTTGCTGGAGCTTCATATGTAAAACAGGAAGGTTTTATGGATCCATTAACGTATGACAAATATAATTTCCGCTTAAACGTAACGGCCGATATTACTAAAGACTTAAAAGTTGAAACAGGGCTTGCTTTGAATAACAATAAACAAGGTCTTTTGGCAGAGGATTATGATGATGTGAATAACGATCTTTATGGTAAGCTCCGTATTTGGCAACCAGATCAACCTGTTTATACTGATAATGGTCAATTTATTGATTATGGATGGATTGGTAACGTTGGTGCTAAAGCTGTTGGTGCCGGAGGTTACAGGAAACACGAGTATTTGAAGCCTCAGATGAATGTAAGTGCGACTTATAAAGTTCCGTTTATTGAAGGTTTGAGTGCGAGAGTGGCTTTCAGCAAGATGTGGTATCATGAAGCACAGAAGAAGTTCTATAAGTCATACGATATGCAGGTCATGAAGCGTACCGGCCCTAATAACCGTATTATGTCAACCAATGACAACGATATTATAGGGGTTAAAAAATCAACTTGGGGGTTACCTAATGGTAAGGATATGATCGAGCGTGTATCTAATTGGAATGATAACATGCAACTAAATTTCCAGTTGACTTATGACAAGGTTTTCAACAATGTGCATCATGTAAGTGGAACGTTTGTTACGGAATGGTACGAGGCGACAGGATCAGGAGTAACTGGTGGGCGTGAAACATTTCCTCTTTATTTAACAGATCAATTTTGGGCAGCGAGTGATGCCCGTGCTGATACTTGGGGAAATGGTGCGACGGATTGGCAAGATGGTCGTATGTCTTATATTGGTCAATTTAGTTATGATTATGCTAGTAAGTATATGTTTACATTCTCTTTCCGAGAAGATGGATCTATGAAATTTGCTCCAGATCAGCGTTGGGGATTCTTCCCAGCAGCCTCTGCTGGATGGGTAATTTCTGAGGAAGATTGGTTTAATAAGTCTAAAATCAATCGTTTGAAAGTTCGTGCATCTGCGGGTCTTACGGGTGATGACTCTGTCGGTGGATGGCAATGGATGGAGTCATACACAGGAGGAAAAAATGCCTATTTTGGTTACTCTCCGGTTCAAAGTGTAGGTCTGACTTATGGAAAAGTAGTTAATCCAGATATGACTTGGGAAAAATCATTCAGTTTTGATTTAGGAGTTGATATGAATTTTCTTGATCATTGGGATTTATCTTTAGATTATTGGTATCGGAATACATATGACATCCTTGATACGCGTGTGATTTCTTTGCCTACTACTTTTAGTCAAGAACTACCTGCAGAAAATTATGGAGAGGTACATGCTCAAGGACTTGATTTGAGATTGGGATATAATGGAGAATCAGGTGATTTTACTTATTTTGGAAATTTGACTGCCTCCTATGGTTGGAATGAAGTTATCACAAAAGATTATGCCGAGAATGCAAAATGGTTTGATATTCCAGTTGGTCGTTCGTTGAGTTATATTACAGGGTTTGAAGTTGATCAGATCATTCGTACCCAAGCAGATTTAGATGCTTTCAATGCCGCCCATCCCAATTATCAGCATAAGGGACAGAAACCAGAATTAGGAATGATGGTGTATAAAGATCTTTCTGGTCCAGACGGTACCCCGGATGGTATCATCGATGATTGGGATAAAACTATTTTAAAGAATAAAAATAATCCGTTGATTGTTGGCTTGAATTTGGGTGGAACATGGAAAGGCTTCGGTCTTGATATGATGTTTACTGGAAGTTTCTTATCCTATAAATGGATGAACGATTTGGCTGGAGGTGTTGAATGGAATCGTATGTGGCATGATTGGTATGACAATAGTTGGACTCCGGAAAATCCAAATGCAGAGTTACCGAAACGTAAGAGTGCCAATGTAACTCGCACTTATGATGACAATAGTGATTTTTGGTTGAAGAAGAATAATTATCTTCGCTTGAAGTATTTAACATTAAGTTATACTTTGCCTGAAAATCAGTTCTATAATAAAGTGTTTGATAAAGTTCGTTTTTTCTTTACAGGAACTAATTTATTTGTTTTAAGTGGATTCAACAAGAATTATTATGATCCAGAAATTGGAGGAGGAAATCAATTCCCGATTGCACGTTCGTTCAATTTTGGAGTAGATGTAACTTTTTAAAAGAAAATGTTTATGAAAAAAAATATATTGATATTAGGAGTATTTTTGTTAGGAATGAGTAGCTGTAGTTTGGATTACGAGAATAAAGAAGCTATCACTCCTGATAATGTTTGGACGGATAAGACCATGATTAATGGTTTTTTGAACGATATCTATGGGCGTATGACTCCGGGATGGCCAATTGATGCGAATAATACAGATGAAGGAATGAACGGTCCAACTAGTCTGAATGATTTTGCAAGAGGTAATTATACGGTTGAGTTACAGGGTCAGAAGTTGGATTATGGAAATATTGATCGTATCAATTTCTTTTTGAACAAACTGGATAATGAGGTAACAGTATTGACTGAGGAGGAGAAAAATGCTCTTAAAGGCCAGGCTTTATTCTGGAGAGCTTGGGATTATTTTGGAAAAGTGAATACAGTGGGTGGTGTACCTCTGATTTTAGAAGTTCAAGATATTACAGATGTATCCTCTTTGTTTGTGTCCCGTAATTCTACTTCGGAATGTATGGCGCAAATCATTAAAGATTTGGATGAGGCTATTTCTTATTTGCCGGATGCGTATGAAGATAAGGAATATGGGCGTATCGACAAAGGAACGGCGATGGCTTTCAAAGGACGTGTACAACTGTTTTATGCTAGCCCGATGTTTAACCCGAACAATGATGCTACTCGTTGGGAGACCGCTTATAATACCAATAAAGCAGCGGTTGAGTATTTGACTGCACATGGAAAAGGCTTGTACAAAGGTAATTTTGCCGATATATGGTATGATGAACAGAATTGTGAAGTGATTATGGTCAATCAGTTCTACTATCCAGATCATGCGTTTGACCAGAAGAATATACGCCCTGAACCGCTTACTAGAGATGGTGCCAATGACAATCAGGCTATTTTATCTTTGTTAATGGCGTATCCTAAAGCGGATGGTACTCCGCTTGAATTGGATATAGATCGTTTATCTGATCCTGCATATAACCAGCAATTTATGACAGATTTTTATACGAATCGTGATCCTCGTTTCCAGGCTACTATTTTTTGTCCGGGTACAGTCTATCCTTGTACGAATGCTCAAGTAGAAGGAGGACAACGGTATTGGAATGCTTGGTATGAGCAAGAAGTAGATGGCAAAATACAAATGAATTCATTGATTGATTATCAGATCGGTACAACTGTCGGGGGGGGGATGTCTGGTTATTTCCAGAAGAAAGGTTTGGATGAAAGTTTGAATAATGCTTCAGTTTATCAGGCAGAAACAGATTGGATTGAAATACGTTTTGCCGAAGTGTTGATGAATTATGGTGAATGCGCAAATGAAATAGGTAAGTCAACAGAGGCTTTGGATGTTTTATACCAGATCCGTGAACGAGCAGGTATCGTGAATACTACGGGTAATTATGGAATTACAGCTACTACTCAAGCTGATATCCGAGAAGCTTACGTGAATGAACGTTTCATTGAGTTTGCTTATGAAGGAAAACGTTGGAATGATTTGCGTCGTTGGAAACGGTTTGATATTTTGAATGATTTGAAATACCGTTCTTCACTTTATGCTGTGATTAATGATAAGGCTGATGCAGAGAATTTCGATTTTACGAAAGATATGTCTGATCCAGAGATTCGAAAGATGTTCCATTTTGTCTATATTAAAAATGTAGATCAAGATGATACTTACAAGTTTAATTTGGATGATAAGTATGTTTTCTATCCGATACATAAAGATGTGATCGATCAGAATTCTAAAATTGAACAGAACATAGCTTGGGGTGGAACCTTTGATCCGTTGAAGTAACTTTCAGGTGTGTTTATAGGTACAGGGATAGCGTTTTCTGGCGTTGCCCGAAAATGGCTATCCCGTATTTGTTGTTTAACAAATTTAAGTCTAATAAAGTATGGCAACATCAAAATGGTATTTTGACCTGCGGGAAAATACAATTACGCAGGACGTGAAAGAGGATTATGTGGCAATCCCAAGGAAAATGCTGAGCCTGACACCCAAAGATTTGGCCAAGTGGATTGCTGAGGAACGAACCGAATACCGGATAGATACGATTGAGAATATTATCAATATCTACGAGGATATGTTGATAAAGGCATTGTGTGGCGGGAATACGTATGTGTCGCGGGTGGCCCAGTACCAACCTTCTATTACGGGCGTGTTTTCAGGAACGGGAGAGATTGATCCGGAAAAGAACAAATGCCAGATCAACATCACTCCGACAGCTACATTGAAAGACAAATTGGCGAAAGAGGTCATTTTGGAATACTCCGGTCGCCGGATGGATTTGGGCGGTGCGAATATCGCGGAAGTTCTAGATATGACGACAGGAAAGACCGACGGTACGGTCACCCCGGGCGGTATGGTGCAGTTGAAAGGAAACAAAATCAAATGTATCAATGCGGATGGCTCTGGTATAGGCAAGTTGACTTTGTATAACGACTCCGAGTCAGGCGAAGAAGTTCCTGTTTTAGGTGTAAACGAACCTTCCAAGATCATCTTTGTATTCCCTACCGGTTTGTTGGCGGGAAACTATCGTTTGGAAATCGAGACTTATTATACACAAGGTTCCGTTTTATTAAAGGAACCCCGTACTTTGGTATGCCCGGTTACATTAAAGATTGAAGGCTGATTCTTGTATAGATGACCTCTATCGATCAGTAGAGGTCGTCTCTATCGCTCGATAGGGGTATGCTCTATAACCCGATAGAGATGATCTCTATGCCTCGGTAGAGGAGGTCTCTATCGTTTGTTATATGCAACCTCTACCGAGTGATAGAAATATATGATTATATACTACCCCCCCTCCCTCACTAGAACAGGATAATTTATTGTGAGGAATACAAATTAAATATTTATATATAATAAATGCGTTTATGGGGTGTAAGTGAAATGTGAATAAAAGTTGAATCGGATAAATAGGAGTTTATGAATTGGAAGAAGATGACGTTAGCGGTTGCAGGGATATCGCTTTCTTTGTTTGCAGAGGCTAAGATAAAGCCTGTAGTGCATTATAATTTCGGAAAATCAGGTAATGTGACGTATGCTGTGGCACCGGATAAATTGACACCGGTTGTCGGAAAAGGAGAATTGGTCGCTGTGGGACGTCCGGTTTTCTATGCTGATGCTCCCGGAGACAAAAAAATGAAAGGAGAAGGAGGTATCTTGTTTAACGGTAACGGTGACGGATATAGACTGTCGGAAGCTGTTGGCCTCCCTGCAGATAATCAAGTGTGGGAAATATGGGTGAAATCCCGGATGGATGTACAAGCCGATGGGCGGGAACAAGTCCTGCTGTCTAATGGTACTGGTAAGCAAGGGTATGTTTTTACGCAACAGAATGGTCATTGGTTTCTGATTTCTGGTGGTTCAGGGCGTGTTAAAATAGGAGAGGTCTCAAATAATGCATGGACACATTTGGCCATGGTGGTGGAAGAGGGTAAAGGTTCTGTTTGGATGAATGGGAAAAAGACCGGAACATTCAAACCGACCCAAGTCTTAGCCTCACATTTTTCCATAGCTGTATCAGATGAGGGAAAAAATGCTTTTTACGGAGAGATCTATGAAATGAGATATAGCACGTTTGCGACTGGAAAGTTTAACCCGGAGGCAGACTTTTTGTTGGATTATAAAAAGATAAAAGAAACAACCAAACAACGTTTGGCTGAACGACGCTCCTTGGTACAACAGTTGGAACAGGCGGGTGTGGGTAAAAAAATTGTTACGGAGTTGCCTTATGTCCGTCAGGAGAAAGATTGGCTGATCACTCCAATTGATGAACCAGCTTGTCTGTATGTACAGCCATCGAAAGATGGGTTGACCTCCAGTTTTCAGTTGAACAACGGATTAGTATCCAGAACTTTTTATATAGGAGATAATATCGCTTGTGTGGGTTATAAGAACCTTTCTAATGAGGCTGAATATTTACGGGCGGTAAAGCCGGAAGCGCGTGTTTGTTTGGACAGTGTGTGGTATGAGGTTGGTGGGTTAAAGGGACAACCGGAAATGTCTTACCTATTAGATAGCTGGTACACAGAAATGGAGGCTTCAGACGTGGCGTTTACTTTAGCGAAAGTAGAAACTGGCCTTCCACTGATGCGTTATCCATGGACTCCGAAATATAATGCTGTCCCGACAGATTGGCCAGCCAAGGGTTTACGTTTGGAGATGACTTTTGTTCCAACAGAAAGTATGGTAGATGTAAAAGATGTACAGGTGAAGGTTAATTATGAAATCTACCAGGGATTACCGGTAATAGCCAAATGGATTGAGGTGATTAATAATGGAGAAAAGGATGTATTGCTGAACGAGATGGAGTGTGAAGTGCTGGCAGTTAATCAAGATCAGGTGAAGCGTATGCATGTGGAAAGTGATTATTCCTTTGCTTTGGCAAATGCAGATATCGAAGGTAGCGCATTGATGCATTATGCCGGTACTCCTAAAGCCTATCATGTGGGAGGATCCACAACTAAATGGACGGTAGACAAAGACTATAATACGTGGGCTACACATAATCAGGCTGAGGATAAGTTCTTAGGATTCCAGCACCATAATCTATTGTTAAGTAAACTACCGATGGGACCTTATACAAAAGTAAGTAAAGAAGTTCCTTTTAAATCATATATCACATTTGAACTTTTGCAAGATAGTGATGACCGTGAACGGCAGTCACTTGGTCATCGTAGGATGTATAAGAAGTTAGCTCCCCAAACAACTGAATCGTTAATTGCTGCCGGCATTACTTCGCATGATGAAGTGAAACTGAAAGCTTTAATCGACCAAGCTGCCGAATTGGGATTGGAACAGTTGGATATTCAAGCTTGGCCAGGTGTTAGCCACGATAACTTAGATTCGGCTTATGTGCAGTTGTGGCGTCGGGTGGCGACATATGCCAAAGAACGAGGTATCGTGATGGGCGGATATGAATTGCAGGTGGCTTCTCGAGGGCGAGGGGCTACAGTGGATTGTATTCATCCGGAAACTGGAAAACCGGGTAGTTTGTTTGGTCAGAGTGTTTGTATCGCTAGTGAATGGAAAGATACATACTATACGAAGATGTGGGAATTTTTTGATAAGACCGGATTTATGACCTATAATATGGATGGTCCGTACCATGGTGATCCCTGCGCTTCTACCGTGCATCCTCACCATACATGTCTGGAAGATTCTCAATGGCAGCAATGGAAAACGCAGGTGGAAGTGATTCATGAATTGCAACGCAGGGGAATGTACATTCCTGTCCCCGACTGGTATTTCCTGAACGGGCAAAACTCTACCGGTATGGGTTATCGGGAAGCGAGTGCTAATTTAACTCCGCAACAACAACTTTTGTTAGGACGTCAATATATTTATGATGGTACTTGGCACAAAATCCCGCCAATGGGATGGATGACGTTGCAGTTGGTGGGCTTCTATACGAACGACCCTCGTGTTGGCCTGGAACCACTTTGTGAGAACTTGGACCGGTATGAAGCCCAATTAATGCAGTACTTGGGAAGCGGTTGCCACTTGACTATACGGGGAAACCGTTTGTATGATACCCCGGAGACGAAACAGATGGTGGCTCGTTGCATCAACTGGTTTAAAGAATACCGCGACATCTTGACATCCGATATTATCCATGTCAGTCGTCCGAACGGTCGTGACTTGGATTGTATGATGCACGTCAACCCTTTCATCCAGCATAAAGGTATGGTCGTTGTGTTTAATCCGACCGATCGGACGATCACAAAAGAAATGCGTTTGCCTCTTTATTATACAGGACTTAAAGGAAAGGCAACAGTCACCTCTTCAGATGGAAACAATCAACATTTCTCTCTGAACGAGGAAGGCGAATTATTGTTACCTGTTTCTATCAAGGCACAAGGGATTTCTTGGTTCTTGATTGAAGAATGAAGGATTGGACATGGGCATTGAATCTTTAAGGCTTTATCTGTTGGATAGTTTTTGGGGATCTACTGCCTTTGGGTTATTTTGCCTTGTATATTTTTATGTTTGATAAATGTTAGAAAACACATAATTAAATGGATCATGAAAAATAAAAAATGGTTTTTACTGTTATTAGTTTGTTGTTCTTATTGGAACGTTGGAAATATATATGGACAGGCAGATAATTACAAAAAACATGTGAATGATGAAACGGAACAGGTTTCAGAACAGGAAATGACGTTTTATTTGGTGTTTAAGAGTCATTTTGATATTGGTTATTCCGCATTAGCGAGGGATGTGATTCATGAATACCGCACATCCATGATAGACAAAGCCATGGATGTCATTGACCGCAATCTTGATAAAATGTCCGGTTCCCAGTTTGTGTGGACGGTTCCCGGATGGCCGCTGAATCAGATGTTGTGGGAAAAACAGACTCCGGAGCGACGTTTGCGCATTGAAAAAGCATTGAAGAATGGAAATCTAGTGACGCACGCGTTACCCTATACCACCCATACGGAAACACTTGAAGCTGAAGATTTGGTTAGGGGATTAGGGTATTCTTCTGCATTGGCACGTCAGTATGGTTTAGAATTACCTATTGATGGAAAGATGACGGATGTACCTGCTCATACCTGGGTGTTACCTACGATACTTCATCATGCAGGTATTAAGTTTTTCCATTTGGGTTCCAACCCGACAAACCGAGGGATGGATGTCCCAACATTGTTTTGGTGGGAAGGTCCGGACGGTTCTCGGGTATTAACCATGTTTTCTGAAGGATATGGGGGTGGTATATTCCCACCAAAAGATTGGAAACATAAATCATGGTTGACTTTTGTTCACGCAGGAGATAATGCAGGTCCCCCGACAGCAGAAGAGGTTGATCAAATGACTAAGCATATTCAGGAAAAATATCCTCATGCAAAAATACATATAGGGAAAATGGCTGATTTTGCGGAGGCGATTCTTGCGGAAAATCCCGATCTGCCTGTGGTACGGGGGGATATGTCTGATAGTTGGGTACACGGTGTCATGTCGAATCCTAAAGCAACCAGCTTGGCCCGTCGGGTTCGTCCGTTAATACCTGCACTGGAAACGTTGCATACCCAAGAAAAGAATTGGGGCATCATGACTTATGAGATAGATAAGGACTTGGCTTATATTTATGATCAGAGTTTAATGTACGGAGAACATACATGGGGTTTGGCAAATCAGCATTTTGTCCCAGGTTTGGTCGGCGATTCATGGCATAAGATGTATTATTCAGGTTTAGATCCTGCTTATGCTCGTATGGAAGAGTCGTGGCAGGAACATGTCAACTATATTGAACGAGCAGAAGATCGTTTACGTCCGGTGTGGGAACACGAGTTATCTACCTTGGCTGAAAATGTAGCACAAGATGACTTCCGTTTTGTAGTTTATAATCCTTTACCTTGGGTACGTAGTGGAATGGTGAACTTTGTTTTACCAACTCAAGGATCTATCCAACAACCTACAGTAAAGGATTTAGACTCAAACCAGCTTTATCCATTGAAAGTTTATGGGGCTGATTCGAAACGTTTAGGAACGTTTTTTGCGGAGAATATTCCAGCAAATGGATATAAGACTTTTGTTCTGTCTGATGAAAAGGTCGAGAAAACCTCTTCATTGAATGGATGTGAGAAAGGAAAATATATCGAGAACAAATGGTATAAGATCATATTTGATGAAAGGAGAGGTTGCATACGAAGTATTTGGGATAAGGTGAATAACCGAGAGTTGGTTGATTCTGAAGCTAAAGACGGATTTGGCTCGTATGTATATGAACGTTACAATAAGAAGCAATCGTTGCAGTACTTGCAGGAATATATTTACGATGGATATAAAAACTCACATTATCAGATTACTGGGAAAAGTAAATACGTGGACGATCAAGTAGAAACCCGTCATGAGTCGCCCAAACATTTGGTGTTCCATGTGGAAGATCATGTTTCAGCAATGAAGGGCGTGTTAGTTCCGGCGCAATCGGTGGGGGAAGAGAAACATACGGCAGGCTTGGTTGTCACGTTGTATGAGGATGTCCCATATATAGATTTGAAATTGGCTATTACGAATAAACCGGCAACGGAAGAGCCGGAAGCTGGATGGTGGTCATTACCTTTTAAAACGCAGAATCCTACCTATCAGGTCGGCCGGATTGGATCGGTCATAGATCCGTCGAAGGACTTGATCAAAGGTAGCCAATTCAATTATATTTGGTCGAACTCCGGATTAAGGATTCAAGATGGAAACTATTCGATAGGCATTTGTGCGTTAGATGCTCCAGCTTTTGTTATGGGGAATTTGAATTTCATGCATTATGCTCCGAAGTATGAACATCCGCAATCGCACGTTTATTTCAATTTGTTTAATAATCGTTGGAATACGAACTTCACTTCTTTCTGGAATGGAAATTTGATCTCCGAAGTGCGTATATGGGTAAATCCGGAACAGGTAGATAATGAGAGAGGATTGATTACTCCATCGTGGGAAACACGTTTACCTTTACAAGTGGGTATAGCAACATCTCCGGCAGGTAATCTACCAACAAAAGCAGAAGGTTTAAAAGTTTCCAGGAGAGGCGTTTTGATAACTGCTTATGGAAATAATCCGGACGGTGAAGGAACGTTGCTACGTTTGTGGGAGAATGCTGGTATTTCCGGTAGCTGTGAAATCTCATTACCCGTACAGCACGAAGGAGTGGCACAACCTGTTAATTTACGGGGTGTTCCAGAAGGAATGCCAATACCGATCCGACAGGGTAAATTTAATGTGGAGTTGAAGAAATTCGCGCCAGCCAGTTATGTGATTTATTAGGGAGCAATGAAAAATGGAAAGATTATTTTTTATCGTTACTGTTTTCTGGGCTTTAACCTTCAATGGTATAGCTCAGGACAACCTGAAAGGCTCTTGGCTGCCGAAAGAGCAGGATTTATCATTATCGAGTCATGGTATTTCGGAAATGGATACATTCTTAAATCCACTGGGAATCACTATTCGGCCATTGATTTGTTCTTATGAAGGAGAAGTATTGGTTTCGGCAACAAGAATTCAAGAAGAAGATACAGCATTTGTCCATTCTTCTTCTTGGGTTTGTAAAACTGATACTAAAAAAGTATCAGATCAAACAAACGTATCAGATTTTTATATTACTTTCTCGGTTGAAAAAGGAATGCTTGAATCAGGTGGAGTTGCTGTCGCTTTTGATTTTTGGAATTGGAAACGGGATAATTACGTTTTGATGCCAGCTTATGTGTACAATGGGAATCGTTTTCATGTAGAGACCAACGGTTATATGTCTCCATTTCCAACAAATTACCATTTCAATAAAAATGTTCCTCTTCTCTTTTCTAATAGTCCACGTTTATCCGAAATGGAGGGAAAGTCTTCTAAGATCGAAGGATTAACGGGAAATTTGGCAACTCCTGCGGTTTGTTTTTATATGCCTGAGCAAAAATGTGCTTGTATTATTTTGACAGAGCAAAAAAATAGCTTGGGCAATTTAGGAATGTTTTTGGAAGAAAATGAGGATCAAAATATGGCGTCTTTGGTTGTTAGTGCTCCAGGAGTTCGTGAATTATCTGCAGGTTTCGGTGATTTCCGAAAAAGTGGAGATCGGGCTTGTTTTTGGAATGCAGGAGATAGTTTAACAATGAGGTTTAAGGTCTATCATTTTAAGGCTGATGGGATTCCTGATTTATTAACTCAATTTATGAAAGTTAGAAAAGAGGTTACAGGAAAAAATACTTCAAGAAATATATGTCCTTTTAGTATGGTTACAGCTTTGACGTCAGACTATAAAAATAAGGTACGTTGGAAAGAAGATGGGAATAATAGTTTTTATAGGATGGAAAATTCCGATGGTTATCAAGTTGGTTGGGTTGGTGGCCTCATGGGAACATTTCCTTTATTGGCATTAGATGATTCTTTATCTCGATCTCGAGTAATAAAAACTTATGATTATGCTATATCTCGGATGAAAGGGGAAAGTGGTTATTTTTATGGTTCTTATCGAAATGGAAATACTGTTAGTGATAGAGATAATATACCTAATGCCGCTTTAGTAAGAAAAAATGCTGATATATTATTTTTTATGATTAAGCATTTCCTGTTGTTGGAAAAACAAGGTTATGCTCATTTAGTGAAGCATGAATGGAGGGATGCGGCCAGGAACTTGGCAGACGCATTTGTGAAAACCTGGAATGAGAATAAAGATTTAGGAAATTATGTGGATGTAAAAACTGGTGATATCATCATTTATCATACGACCTCGGGTGCTATCGCTCCAGCAGGACTGGTGTTAGCAAGTCAATATTTTGGGGACAGAAAATTCCTGAAGGCTGCAAAAGAAATAGCAGATTACTTTTATGATGAATATGTCGTTAAGTTAGGATTAACTTGTGCTCATTCAGGGGATATTTTACAAGATGCAGATGCAGATTCTGCTTATGGTTTGGTTGAGTCGTTCATGGCTTTATATGCATCGACAACCGATAAGAAATGGTTATCGAAGGCAAAAACGACAGCGGATCTGGCTGCAACTTGGACTTTGTCGTATGATTATGAATATCCGAAAGAATCTACATTAGGTAAATTGAATGCAAAAACAGCTGGTGCAGTGTGGGCCAGTGTACAAAATAAACATGCTGCACCTGGAATATGTACAAGTTCGGGTGATTATCTGTTTAAATTGTATAGAGCGACAGGAGAAGAATGTTATGCAGAGCTTTTAAGGGATATTATTCATGCTCACGGTGAAGTTATGGAAACACCTGGTAGAGTAACAACAAATGCTGGAGCAGGAACCTCTATGGAACGCATTCAAACAACGGATGCAGATGGAAAGAATGCAATAGGAATGATATTAAACACATCAAATGGTTGGACGGAGGATTGTGGATTACTGATGGCTTTAGAAATACCTGGGATATATGTTCAGAGAGATAAAGAGGTTATTTATGTATTTGATCATGTGGAAGCAAAAGTATTAGAGCGTGGAAAAGATAGGATAGTTTTAGAAATAACGAATCCGACTCGTTTTGATGCACAAGTTTCTATTTTCTCAGAAAGTTTTTCAGACTCAAAAATTCCAATGGGATATTTAGATTTTATGAAGTGGAAAAAAGTTATGGTAAAAGCAGGAGAAACTGTTTATGTAGAAATTGAAAACTGAAGAATGAATAACTGATAGAATTAGAAGAATAAAATGAGAAAGAGTTTTTTTTTATTTGTAGCTAGTATTTGGGTAATAAATAGCTCTATAATGGCAGATACATCTTCTTGGTTATCGCAAGAAGATGTTGTAAAGAGTTCCATTCGTTTACTTGAGTGTACTTATGATAAAGCACAATTAGCGCGTTGCGAGATTATAACCCCTTCCTCTGCTGATTGGGAAGTGTCTTTAGAAGGTGATGTTGATGGACGTGTTTCTCCTTATGGAATGGAATATGTGTATGAATACACTTTTAAGGCAAAGCGTGCATTGGAGTCTGCCGGAGTTGCTGTTGCCCTTGATCGTTGCGATTGGAGTAGTGATAATTATGTGATGATCCCTTCTGTCGTATATAATGGAAACAGGCAACGGATCGTTAATCGTCAATATGCAACAGGTTTGGATGAGACGGATTATAGACGGCCGGATTTGGCTTTGACCTCTAACCCTATTCCTCAGTTATCTCCTGAGTTTGGGGCACCTTCCCGATTGGAAGTCCTTACCAATAATGCTGCTACTCCTGCTATTGTATGGTTGGAACGCAAGCAACAAAAGGGATATGTCTTATTGACAGATCAAGGTTTTGAACAGAACGGGACGATTTATGATCATGGTTTGATTGTGGAAGAAAATCCGGATCGTTCGGTATCTTCTATAGTGGTTAGTGCTCCCGGCGTACGAGCAAAAAGGCTGGAGTTTATTGGTTTCAGTGAAAGCCGGGATCGTGGTTTGTCTTTTCGGGAAGGAGAAGAAGTGAAAATACGTATCCGTTTGTTTGTTTTTGATGCGCCGAATGTTCCGGTTGTGTTGGATCGTTTTCATCAAGTTCGTAAATTACAAACAGGAGAGAATCATCCTCGTAATTTGAAACCAGCTAGTGAAGTACTACGTTTAATGACATCTAATATCGATCGGCGTTATATGAAATGTGAGAATTGGGAATTTTATCGTCCTGAAAATGCGGATTGGATTTCTTATGGTTGGATCGGAGGGATGATGAATACATACCCTATGTTGGCATTAGGAGATTCAGAACATTTACAAAAGGTAAAAAATACATTTGATTTTGGGTTACGGGGACAAGGGAAGGCAGGATACTTTTATGACTTGTTGAATGCAGAAGGAAAAGCTTTTGGAGGATTGAAAAATAAACCAGAGGTATCTTTAGTCCGTAAAAATGCCGATGTATTGTATTGGATGGTAAAGCAATTTATGTTATTAAAAGCACAGAATAAAGCGAATGTAATTAATCCGGAATGGGAAAAAAGTATCATGCGTTTGGCAGATGCATTTGTGAATACATGGAAGAAATATGGAGAACTTGGAAATTATATTAATGTAGAGACTGGCGAGGTGGAAGTCTATAATTCGACAAGTGGTGTAATGGCTGTTGCGGGTTTGGCTTTGGCTTCGGAATATTATGGTAAACCTGAATATTTGCAGGTGGCAGAACAGATCGGGAATGCTTATTATGAAAAGTTTTCATTAGTGGGTTTTACGTCTGGAGGTTGTGGAGACATTCTTCAGAATGCAGACTCTGAAACATCCGTCGCCTTTTTGACATCATGTAATTTATTGTATGAACTGACCCGGAAACAAGAATGGTTAGACAGAGCTCGGGATGCAGCTAATCTGTGTGCGACTTGGGTTATTTCATACGATTACATTTTACCTCGTAATACGGAACTTGCTCAGGTAGATGCCCGTCTGACTGGAGCAGTTTGGGCAAGTACACAGAATAAACATAGTGCTCCAGGATTTTGTACATCTTCAGCCGATGCTTTGTTCCGTATCTTCCGTGCAACGGGAGATTTTCGTTATGCAGAATTGTTACACGATGTATGGCATGGATATGTGGAAGGAATTACTCCGAATGGTTTTATTTGTGAACGTTTGGGATATTGCGATGTGGAACTTAGAGGAACTCGTTTGCATGGTGACGGAGGTAATGGCTGGACAGAATTAAACGGTTGTATGATGGCTTTGGAATTACCGGGCATTTACATTCGTCCGGAAAAGAATTTATTTTATGCGTTCGATCATGTAGATGTTAAAATGCTGAAGAGTAATCAACAGGAAATGCTTTTATCAATTACGAATACAACACCTTTTGATGCAGAGATTTCAATTCTAAGTGAAAGTGAGCAGGATGTAACTCAACCTTTATCGAGTGTAGCTTTTGTAGATTGGAAAAAAATAAAGGTAAAAGCAGGTAAGACAATAGAATATAGGGTAAAAAAGTAAGTAGATATATAAGTTAAAAAGAAAAATGAAAAGAAAGTATATTTCGTTGGCAGCTATGGCATTGTTGTTGTCGGCTTGTGGAACAGATGGATCTCGTTCATTCCAAACGGACTATTTCCGTATCGATATTGATGCAAAAGGTTATATCGTAGGGATGTGGAATCAAACGAAAGAAAGTCGTAATTTTAGTCCGACTGACCAACCATCACCTCTATTGACACTTTATGATGAAGATATCAAACGTTATTATTATCCGCAAAAGGCACATTATAGTGATGGAAGGTATCAATTGGAATATGAAAACGGTTCGGTGGCTACTGTCAGTTTGGATGAGAAAGATAAATACTTTAAACTTAAACTGGAAAGTTTGGAACCTCGTAATGGAATTGATGGAATCCAATGGGGTAATTATTATACGAATATAACCAATATATTGGGTGAAATGATCGGGGTTGCCCGAGATACAACAGAAGCCATAAATTATGCCATCGGTGCTTTGGCTTTGGATGATAATACGATTGGGGGAGAATCCCGCTATACATCCGAAACCGGACCGTCGGGATATATTGTCCATACACCAGATCCGGTGAATCATCCGCTACCGTTGACATTGCATGAAGGGCAGCAGTTTACCATGGGAGGAGATGGAATTAACGATGTGGCATTCTACAATCGGAAAGAACCCTATTTCCGAATTTTATATGGCAATACTGCCTTTGTGGATTGTAATGGGCGAATTAATATCCGCTATCATTCTCGTGACCGTCGGAAAGGAAAGATGATTTATTCACCGGAAGGTAATCCCATCTTCCAGAATAATGAGCCTAATCATATGATGCGTCAGGATGTCCCCGGAGTGGATTTTATCGGTTCGTCAATAGCTCTGTGGGGAAGTCCAGATAGTATAGCTTTAATGGATGTGATTCAGAATATAGTGAAAGAGGAAGGTTTACCCTATCCTACATTCAATGGTAAATGGGTGAAAGATCCCACTAACTATATGCCGGATATTTGTACGTACGGAGGCCTTATGGACAGTGTAGCTTCGTATGCCAAGCAAATGGGATTGAAAGTGATACATACGTATGATCAGCCTTTTTTACAGGCAGATAGAGGAAATGGAGGTTTTATAGATGGTCCAAATCATGAGAAAAAACGTTATCATTTTACGGATAAGGATCTGTCAACCAGAGAATATGCCGATCTCTTGGCTAAGGATGGATTGATTCTTGGCCGTACGTCTATTTCCAATTCTATGGCACCCGGTACGAAAGATTGTAGTCCTGTTCCATCTGATAGTATCTGTATTTTACATCGTCGATTCTTGACGGAGAATCTGAATGAAACGGATACAATGATTTATATTGATGATCCTACTTATTTGGAAGAGATCGCTTGTTGGGAAGGTCACACGAAAGAATTGAATATGGTAAAGATTGGGAAGGAGTTAATTCATTATTTAGGTGTTACCAAAGAAAAGCCATATCGGCTCATGAATGTGACACGAGGTTATTGGGGTACTCAAGCCACGACACATGAAAAAGGAGAAGCAGTGGACAAACTGCAGCCTGCGGTAGGAGGTGCTTACTCCGGATTAATTCCCAATTTGGAATTACAAGATGAATTGGCTCGTCATTATGCTGATATCTGTAAGAATAGTGGATTAGGAATGTTCGATTATGATGGTCAGGAGTTTTTCTTCCATACCGGTTTTGGGGCTTATTCTGTAAAGCGCTTCTTCCGGAATATGTTTGCTCAAGCAAAGCAATACGGTTTGCCTGATATTCGTTTTACCGGTGCTACTTTGTCTGAGGGGTCATGGCACTATCAAAGTATTTGGAATGTGGGTGGAGGCTTGAATATTTATGATGTGAAAAAACGTGTATGGGGAAGTACAACCAGCCAGGGAAAAGATCTTCGTGATGTCACTTATGCGAATTTCTTTCCATCGTCGTTTGGTGGTAATTTCCCGATTACAGCCGAATCTACCGTAGAGGATTATGAACACATTGAAGCAACAGCTATTGGTTATGGTTGTACATACGCATTTAAAATCGGACAAAAGGATGTAGAAAGTTGTCCGCAGAAATATGCGATATTCCGTGCGATTCGAACCTGGGAAGAAGCTCGTAGAGCTGATGCTTTTCCTACCTATATTAAGAAAATGCTACAAGATCCGTCGTTAAGCTGGCGACTGGAAAAGAAAGAAGGAAAAGAGGGCTGGACGCTGTACCAAATGGTAAATGGCCAGAAAGGAAATTCTTTTGATTTGTATCCGAAGCAGAGTACTCATTAATATCCTAGGTGGAAGTGAATTTATTAAATTAGAAAGGACATAGTGATGCTGTATATATGTTACAACATTGATCAGTTATCACTATGTCCATAAAATGCAAATTGATAAGGAATTTTTTACTGGAAATAGTATTTATTTATATTGATTTGCGGTATCTTTGTATAAAGTACAATAAGGATGTCATAAATCCACAGTTTAATAGCCCAATATTGAAGAAGTTGAAAGTCATTTAGGATGCGGATATAGGAAAAACATATTGCAAAAATATGTATGTCTCCAATTACATGGGAAGTGGCTGTTGAGGATTATGAATAGAACATGTAGAAGTAACGAAGATTAAAAAATATATATCATGAAAAAGACAATGTTTTCTATGTGCTTGCTGTTGTCAGTAAGTAGTTTATTTGCGAGGGAATACCATGTTTCCCTTAGTGGTAATGATGCGGCGAACGGTAGTGTTGAAACACCTCTTCGAACGATAAATCGGGCTGCACAATTAGCTTTGCCGGGTGATACGGTGACAGTACATCAAGGTACGTATCGGGAATGGATTGATCCGTTGAACGGAGGTGAAAGTAACACCAAGCGTATTTTATACCGTGCCGCGGAAGATGAAAAGGTGGAGATCAAAGGCTCTGAACTGGTGACCGGTTGGAAACGGGAAAAGAAAAACAAACAGGTATGGAAAGTGGTATTGCCGAATCGTTTCTTTGGAAATTATAATCCATTTAATGATCGACTGTATGGCGATTGGCTTTGGTCGGAAAAAGTATATCATACGGCAGATGTTTATTTGAATGATGTTTCTCTGTATGAGACTTACTCTTTAGATAAAGTATATCAGCCGGATACGCTTCGTACCATTCGTGATCCGAAAGGATGTACGAATGTCTGGTTTGCTGAGGTAGATGCGGAAAATACAACTATCTATGCCAATTTTGGTTCTGTTGATCCGAATAAGGAAGTTACGGAAGTATCTGTACGCCCCACCTGTTTTTATCCGACGCGTGAAGGACTGAATTATATAACAATTCGTGGATTTAATTTTAGTCAGGCGGCAACCCAGTGGGCAGCTCCTACGGCAGAACAAGTAGGAATGATTGCGACCCATTGGTGCAAAGGCTGGATTATTGAGGATAATGTCATAAAGAATTCGCGTGCTAATGGGATTACATTAGGTAAAGAACGCAGTAGTGGGCATAATCTGGAATGTAATGATAAACGTCTGGATGGTACGTTACATTATATAGAAGTTATATTTAATGTTCTACGGAAGGGATGGGATAAGGATAATGTTGGTTCTCATATCGTTCGTAATAATGTCATATCAGATTGTGAACAGACTGGTATTTGTGGCAGTATGGGAGCCGCCTTTAGTGAGATCTATGGAAATCATATCTACAATATTTTGGTGAAACAACAATTTGGAGGAGCGGAAATGGCAGGTATCAAGTTGCATGGAGCGATTGATACCTATATCCATCATAATCGGATTCATAAGTCTGGAAATTTTGGTGTTTGGTTAGATTGGATGGCTCAGGGGGCAAGGGTATCTTCGAATTTGATTTATGATAATTTGGGGCAGGATTTGTTTATCGAAGTAAGTCATGGACCGTATGTGGTGGACAATAATATTTTTTTGTCACCCCATTCTTTACAGGAGAATACCGACGGTGGAACTTACCTGCATAATATCTTCTCCGGTAATATGAATCCGTTGGATGATATGCGTTATACACCCTACCATTTGAATCACTCTACCCAGATTAAAGGTTTCCGTACTATTACGCAAGGAGACCATCGTTTCTACAATAATATCTTTATTGGAGGAAAAGATCAGAAGGTGAACTATGGATTGATTGACTTTGATAAGTCGAAGTGGCCTATTTATGCCGAAGGTAATATCTTCTGTAATGGAGCCAAACCTATGACGGATAAAGAACAAGGTTGGGTAGAAAGTTCTGTAAATCCGAATTTACGCTTGGAAGAAACAGATGGAGAAGTGTACTTGATAAGTGATGTTAATTTGAACGACTTGGCAAATTTCAAAGGGGTGAAGATCGATTCAGAGCGATTAGGGGTAACAAAACTAAGCGGTTTGCCGTTTGAGAATCCGGATGGAACCTCTTTTACATTAGATAAGGACTATTTCGGGGTATCCCGTTCTTCTACAACAGTCGTAGGTCCGTTTGAATCACTTTCATCTACAACTCGTATAAAAGTATGGCCTCAAAAAATGAAATAGGTATTTTGAAAGATTAAATCGTATTGATAGAGTTTGTAAGTTTCTTAATATTTGAAATATAAAAACTTATAGTAAAGAATATGAAAATAGTTAATCAACTCCTTTTCAGTAGCTGGATAGTATGTGCAATGTGTGCTTGTACAAAGGAAGATAAATTATTGTCAGGGGTGGATCTGGCTGCCCAACAAGTGATTCGATTTGATGCTCCTCCTAAAAATATTCCGTCGCGAGTTGCTGTTGATGCACCGTTGTTGGGGAATGGCTCGGTGGCTGTATCAATTGCTGGGAAACCAGAAGAACAGACTTTCTATTTGGCCCGTAATGATTTCTGGCGTTTAAAGTCTGCTTTAGATGAAGCTTTCCCGGCAGTATTGGGTAAGATTCAGATTCAAATACCAGAACTAAAAGGAGCTGATTACTGTGTAGAACAGCATTTGGACAATGCCATGCTGAACGCTCGTTTCCAAAAGGATGATTATGCCGTATATTACCGGACCTATGTTGCCGCCACGAATGATTTATGGGTATTAGAACTGGGTGTTGAGGGTAATAAATCGGTACAAGGAACAGCTCGTCTGTTACTTCCTGGAGAACAGGAACGTTTTGTAGAGTTGCCTTTGGAACGTAGCTTTCCCGAGAAACGAGATTCGGCCATGCTGGATAATGGTATTCAATATATATCAAGGGCTTTTCAAGATGCTGTCGATATACCTACACAAGCGACAGCTGCTTTACGGATTGAAAATTCCTCAGATTCAACGTTCGTTTTGAAGCCGGGAACTCCGATACATCTTGTTTGTGCTTTGTCAAGTAATTTTAAGAGTGACAATTGTGAGAAGAAAGTCATAGATGATGTGTCTTCCTGTTCCAAAGAGAAGTTGGAATTTTGGGAGAAAGCACACGAGGAATGGTGGGCAAATTATTGGGAAAAATCGTATGTAGATATACCGGATAGTTTGATTGAAAGGCAATATTATTTGTCGTTATATGGTTTGGGGGCATGTAGCAGAGATGAAAAGTTCCCTCCATCCATTTTCGGTTCATGGATTACGAAAGAACGTCCGAATTGGAACGGTGATTATCATTTGAATTATAACCATAGTGCCCCTTATTATGGACTTTATTCATCCAATCGAATAGAACAAGCTGATCCATATTATTCTCCTTTACTGGATTTTATGTCTAGAGGGAATTATTACTCCGAAAAGGTTACCAATATACCTGAAGGTCTTTTGCTGCCGGTAGGAATCGGTCCGTTGGGAATTGAGCCCACACGACGATCTCCTTTTATGGATCAATATTACCAAGGATGGATTACTGGGAAGAATGTTGAAGACGAAGGAATGTTTTGGGGACAAAAAAGTAACTCTGCTTATACGGTAGTCAATTTATCCATGCAATTTTATCGTACATGGGATGAAGATTTTACCCGCAAGGTGTATCCGTATGTAAAAGGAGTGGCTCATTTTTGGGAACACTATTTAGTGAAAGAAGGAGAACGGTATGTGATCTACAACGATGCAGTCCATGAAGGGACAGTAGGTACAAAGAATGGCGTGGCATCGTTAGGCTTGGTTCGGAATGCGATGCAGACGGCTATTGATATGAGTACATTGCTGGGTGTAGATGCCGATCGTCGAGCAACATGGAAGGACGTGATGGAGCATTTGTCAGATTATCCGACGCAAACAAGAAATGGAAAAGTCGTATTTCGCTATAGTGAGAAAGGACCAGATTGGTGGGGTGATAATACGGTTGGCATCCAGCATATCTATCCAGCGGGACAAATCGGACTCGGTAGTGATCCTGCATTGTTGGAAATTGCCCGGAATACGATGTTGGAAATGGGACGTTGGCAGGATTTTAACGGAACAAATAGTTTCTTCCCTGCGGCCGTACGTGTCGGACTAGATCCTGACACCATCCTTCATCATTTGAATGTATATGCTAAACATACTTATCCGAACGGATTTCAACGGGGTAATCCACATGGTATAGAGAATCTGAGTACGGTTCCGAATACGATTAATGAGATGCTTTGTATGGGACATCAAGGAATCGTTCGGCTTTTTCCTGTATGGCCAAAAGGACAAGATGCTTCGTTCTATCATATACGTGTAGAAGGTGCGTTTCTGGTGTCTGCCAGTCAAAAGGCAGGAGAAATTTCTTATCTGAAGATACTGAGTGAAAAAGGGCGTGACTTAACGTTATATAATCCATGGAAAGGACAAAAAGTACAAGTTTCAGTGGATGGTTCTGATTTATGTATCTTAGAAGGTGATATATTATCATTGAAAACAGAATTAAATAAAGAATATAACTTTCTGCCGGTAAAATAAATACATCTTAGCAAACCTGGAAAAAAAATATACTTATGAGACGGATTATTATTGTATGTTCGATGGTGTTGGCGGTTATTGGTGCGGCCTATGGTCAGGCAGCCAATGCCTCTGTAGAAAAAGTGTATGTTGTATTTAAAACGCACCTGGATGTAGGGTTTACGGATTTGAGCTCTGTCGTAACCAAACGGTATGTGTCGGAATTCATACCCAAAGCATTGGATTTATCTGAGAAGTTGCAGGCAGAGAATGCTCCCGAGAAGTATGTTTGGACAACGGGTGCGTGGATCATCTGGAAGTATATGCAGACGGCTCCGGCGCATGATGTAGCGCGTTTGGATGCTGCTATCCGGCGCGGAGACATTGTCTGGAATGCTGTGCCGTATACGTTTGAGTCGGAGGTGATGAATCGGGATCTGTTGGAAACGAGTCTGCTGTTATCGCAAAGGTTGGATCAGCAATATGGAAAGCATACGGTTGCGGCGAAGATGACCGATGTTCCCGGACATACCCGGAGTATCGTTTCCGTAATGAGCAAAGCCGGAATCCGGATGTTGCATATCGGGGTCAACGGAGCTTCTCCGGTACCGGAAGTGCCTCCGTTTTGCCGATGGAGAGATACAGACGGCAGCGAACTGATATTGGTTTATCAGCAGAATTATGGAACGGAAGATTTACTTCCCGGTGGTAAGGTGGCCATCTCGATCAATTTTACAGGAGATAATCACGGACCTCATACGTATGATCAGGTGAAAAAGATGTATGCGGATATCCGCGGACGCTATCCGAATGCGAAGATCATACCGGCTTCTTTCAACGAGATTGCGGAAGAACTGGTTGCGATCAAGGATCAGTTGCCGGTGGTTACTGCTGAGATTGGTGATACCTGGATTTATGGATGTGCAAGTGCTCCTGTCCGGATGGCAAAGTACAGGGCTTTGGAAGAACTGTATAGCCGCTGGCTCCGTGAGGGCAAGCTGGACAAGCATAGTGATGAGGCGCTTAATTTTGTCCTGGAATTGGGTTTGATAGCGGAACATACGCAGGGAATGGATGTGAAGACGCATTTGCAGAACTGGGATAAATATGATATGGATGCGTTTCTGCCGGCCCGTTCAAGTGCGGCTTTTGCGAAAGTAGAAGCATCGTGGAAAGAGCTGGATGATTATCTGGAGTCGGCCATTGCCTATCTGCCGGAAGGATTGCAAGCAGAAGCCCATGCCGCATTGCAGGAGATCGATCATCCGAAGAGTCCGGCTTTCTCGTCTGAAGCAGAAACGGTGTTGCCTCATACCTGGCAAGTTGATTTGTTCGGTGGGTTCTTGCAATTGAAAGGCTTGTCTTACGAAATGCTGGATAGCAAAGACTATGATCGGTTCTTGGATAAGTATCTGCGTGCCCGTTATGACTGGGCGTTGGCTGATTTAGGGAAACCCGGACTGGATAAGTCGAAAGCTGTCAGCGTTCATTTGTCTGCCCAGGAAGTACGAAAGGAAATCCGGAAAGACCGGAAAGGCGTCCGGACAATCAGCGAACTGGTATTTCCGCAGCAGGCGTCGGTAGATAAACGGGTATATCCGGAAAGCATGTATGTAGATGTCTTCGAGTATAAGCAGGAGAAAAAGGTCGATGTGACGCTGACTGTATTGAATAAGCCTGCGGTCAGGTTGCCCGAAGCCTATTGGTTCTCTATCGGCGCAAACGATATACTGTCGGTTGTAGCCGAGAAAATCGGAGAACGGGTGGATCTGTTGGATGTCGTAGAGAAAGGAAACCGTCAGCAGCATGGAATAGATCATTATGTGGATCTGATAACATCTGCCGGAACCTTCCGGGTATGGAGTAAAACGGCTTTTCTGGTTAATGTCGGAGAAGCCAAAGGCCTGAATTATTCATTGGACTATCCGGATAAACAAGGAGGAATTCACTTTAACTTAAGTAATAATTATTGGGGAACCAATTATAGTATGTGGAATGAAGGATCTTTGAGCTTTCATTTTACGATAGAACGTCTTTGATAAATCAAGTCAATAAGATAAACTAAAAACGGTATGAAGAGAATTATACTATGGGCATCTTTGGGTATTTGGGCGATTTCATCTCATTCTTTTGCCCAAATACGTCCGACATCGGTTACTTGTGAGGTAGAACCTTTGTATGGATATCGGACTGACGGTCAGCCGGGACGTGTGGTCTCGGTATATCTGAAAGGATCGGATTTGAAAGGAGAACTGCGGATCGATGTTGCCTCAAAAGGTGGTAAGGAAAAGAATCGGTATCAGCTTGATGCTACCGACTCGACGAAAGTGGAAGTCTTGTTGCCGGCAGGAGTACCGACACGGGAAAGTTCGTCGGTCACATTAACTATTCATGGCGATAATCAGAAATATAAAAAGCAGTTGACGGTCCCGCCAATGCGGCATTGGACGGTTTATTTGTATAACCATGCTCATGTGGATATCGGTTATACGAATACTCATCGGAACGTAGAAGCCTTGCATAAGAACAATGTGCTGGAAGGAATGAAGCTGGGTAATGAAACGAAAGACCATGTCGATGGTGCCCGTTTTGTGTGGAATCCGGAAGTCTCTTGGCCGGTTGAGCGGCTGTGGCATGACCAGCCCGAGGTGCGGGATGAATTGGTTTCTGCGTTGAAAGATGGCAGGATTGCTTTGGATGCCAGTTATCTGAACTTGAATACCAGCATTTGTCTGGACGAGGAGTTGTTTCATGTGTTTAAGTTTTCCCGGGAAATGCAACGGCTGAGTGGGCAACCAATGGATGTCTTTCAGCAGTTTGATATTCCGGGTATTACCTGGGGTTTGATTCCGGTTATGGCTCAAGAAGGAGTTAAGTACATCATTTCATGGCCGAACTCAGACCGTGCCGGAAATGCTCACTTGGATTTGGATGGGAAACCTTTCTGGTGGGTCGGACCGGACGGCGAGTCGAAGGTCTTATTCCTGCAACCGGGACAATATGCGAATAGTGGCAGTATGACCAAGGGTGGTGAGACCGGACGGCCTTGGTTTGGACAACGGGATCAGAAAAAGGTACCGCTGCGTATCCAGACCGGGAAGGCAAATGTCGATTTTACGGATAAACTGATTGCGCTGGAGAAAGACAATTATCCGTATAATTTTACGGTCTTGTCCTGGTCATTATGGGATAATAATCCGTTGGATGCAGATGTCCCTTATGCCGTACAGGCTTGGAATACCAAATATGCCTATCCGAAGATCCGGATTTGTGGCGGACATGAAATCATGTCGATGATCGAAGAAAAATATGGAAAGGATTTACCTGTTGTCAAAGGTGATTATACGGAGTATTGGACAGATGGCTTGGGCACAGCTGCCCAGTTGACGGCGATGAACCGGAATGCCAAGGAACGGGTTTCGCAGGCGGAAACGTTGTGGAGCATGCTGGCTGATGGAAATGCGGCTCCGCGGGAAGAGTTTGATGAGGCTTGGAAATATATTCTGTTAGGTTCGGAGCACACCTGGTGTTTTGAGAATCCGGCAGAACCTTTCTTCCAGGATGCGATATGGAAAGTAAAACAGTCTTATTTCCATGAAGCGGAAGATCGTTCGATTCAGGTATTGGATGAAGCCCTGGCTCCGGCTACCGATAAGTCAAATGGTGGTTTGGGACCGAAAGAAGGTCCTTCAAATGGAGGAATAGCCGTCTTTAATACGCATACATGGAAACAGGGAGGAGTCGTTACGTTGAGTCCGGCGGAAAGTATGAAAGGAGATCAAGTGGTGGACGATCAGGGAAATACGGTTCCGTCACAACGCTTGTCAACCGGAGAGTTGCTCTTCCTGGCCGACGAAGTTCCGTCATTAGGTTCTGCCCATTACCGCGTCGTTGAGGGAACAAGTCCGGCGCAAGGAACCTGCAAGATTCAGGGAACTACGTTGGAAAACGAGTTTCTGCAAGTCAAGATTGATGAAAAGACGGGAAACATCGTCTCTTTGCAACGGAAAGGAGATGCCTATAATTATATTGATCCGTCTGTCGATGGAGGAGCGAACTCCTTTGCCTGGCTTCCTGCCAATAAGGATTTGCCACAGGCTGATACCGTACAGGCTATTTCGGTCGTTGAGAACGGACCGCTGGTTGTCGAGTTGAGAATCGATTCGAAGGCAAAAGGTTGCCGCAGCGTGTCGAGATCGGTACGTCTGGTAGCCGGGTTGCCTTGGGTAGAGATTTCGAATGTGGTGGATAAATTGCCTTGGCTGGAGAAAGATGGTATTCATTTTGGCTTTGGTTTTCATGTTCCTCAGTCAACTACCCGGGTGGATATTCCTTGGGGTGTGATGGAAGTAGAAAAAGATCAGTGGAAACAAGGAAACCGGAATTGGCTGACGCTTCAGCGATGGTTGGATGTGTCGAATGAGACTCATGGCGTGACCTGGTGTTCGTTGGATGCTCCTTTATTTGAGTATGGAAATCGTTTGGCTAATATTGCTTTGGGATGGGGTGGAAAAGGTCCTTGGGCGAAGACATTGCCGCCCAGTTCGACGATCTATTCCTGGGTGATGAACAATCATTGGCACACCAATTTTCCGACAACGCAGGAAGGTCCGGTTACTTTCCGCTATCGTTTGTATCCGCATTTGAACTTTGACATCGTTGAATCCAATCGTTTTGGCTTGGAACAGTCTCAGCCGCTTGTTCACGTAACGGCAGACAAGGATCCGAAGCTGACTCCACTCTTGTCGGTCGATAATGAACAGGTATATGCGACTATTCTTAAATCAACCGGTCAGGATCAGGAACTGATCGTTCGCTTACGCTCCTTATCCGATAAGGAAGAATCGGTTTCGTTATCTTATCCGGGCAAACAACCTTCGCGGGTTAGTCTGTGCCGGTTAGAAGAAATTCCGGGTGAAGAAATACGGGGAGCTTTCTCCATGAAGCCGTATGGACAAGTTACGTTGAAGATTGAATTTAAAGAATAGGGATGACACATGAGAAAGTATGATTTACTAATCGGATTGGCATTGCTTCTGGCAACTCCTTTGTGTGCGCAAGGATGGTTGCCCAAGCAGCCGACGGCTAATCCGTCTTGTCGCTTGTTGGAATGTACGTACGATAAAGCTCAATTGGAACATTGTGAGGACGCGGGTACTGACTGGCAGGTTGATAAACAGATGACCCAACAGCATGGACATACGCTCTATACATTTACTTTTACGGCAAAGCGGGATCTACAGTCGGCTGGAGTCGCTGTGTCTTTCGACGAAAACGGTTGGAGTAGTGATAACTATGTGATGATTCCGGCTTCGGTGTATAATGGAAACCGGCAGCGGATAGTGAACCGGGAATATGCCACCGGCTTGGATAAGACAGATTATTTTCGGAAAGACTTGGCCCTGACTTCTAATCCAATACCTCAGTTGTCACCGGAGTTTGGCGCTGTATCTCGTCTGGAAGTGCTGGTAAATAATACGACGACTCCGGCAATGGTTTATCTGAATCGGGCGAAACAGAAAGGTACGATTCTGCTGACAGATCAAGGAATTGAATGGAACGGACAGATCCTGGATCATGGACTGATTGTAGAGGAAAGTCGGGATCGTTCTATGGCTTCGTTTATTATCAGTGCGCCGGGTGTCCGGGAAAAGAAACCGGAGTTTATCGGGTTTAGTCCGAGTCCGGATCGCGGTATCAATGTAAAGAAAGGCGACCAAATTACGATACGGGTGACCCGAATTGACTTTTATTGCGAAGAAGTTCCGGACCTGTTGGCCCGGTTCATGGAATGCCGTAAGTTGCATACCGGCGATGTAAAGCCCCGCCATTTAATGCCTATGAGTGAAGTCTTTGACCGGATGGTGAAGAACATTGATGAACGATACTATCAGGGAAGCCAATGGGAATATTATTGTCCGGAGAATGCCGACTGGATGTCGTATGGTTGGATTGGCGGACTGATGAATACATATCCGATGCTGGCGTTGGGTGATGCGGAGCACGAACGACGGGTTCAGCATACCTTCGATTTTGCCTTGCCACGAGCTAAAGGAAAGAGCGGTTATTATTATGATGTATTGGGCGCAGACGGGAAGGTACTATATCGGGATGCTGCTGTCGTTCAGCAAGGAATCGGACTGACCCGCAGGAATGCGGATGTCTTGTATTGGATGGTGAAGCAGTTTATGTTGTTGGAAGCTCAAGGGAAAAAGGATCTGATCCGTCCGGAATGGAAAGAACAAATCCGCCTGCTGGCTGAGGCTTTCGTACAGACCTGGAGAAAACATCATACTTGGGGGAATTATCTGGATATAGAGTCGGGAGATATTGCCGTATATAATACAACGGGCGGAGCGATGGCTGTTGCCGGTTTGACCTTGGCTGCCCGATATTTTGATTGTCCGGAGTATCTGCAGATAGCCCGGGAAGCAGCGACCGACTATTATACAACGTTTGCATTGGTAGGATTTACTTCGGGCGGCTGTGGAGACATCCTTCAGAATGCCGATTCAGAAACGGCTATTGCCTTGACGACTTCATTGATCACGTTGTATGAAGCAACCGGAGAAGCCAGCTATCTGAAGCAAGCGAAGGATTTGGCCAATCTATGTGCTACTTGGACAGTCTCTTTCCCGTATCGTTTACCCGAAGACACTCCGCTGGCCCGGTTGGGAGCTAATCTGACGGGAGCCGTTTGGGCCAGCACGCAGAATAAGCATGGAGCACCGGGCTTCTGTACGCAGTCGGGTGACGCTTTGTTTAAGATCTATCGGGCAACCGGTGACACACTGTATGCCGATTTGCTGCGGGACGTTATTCATGCCCATGCAGAAGGTATTCAGCCGAATGGAAAGATTACAGAACGATTGACATATTGCGATGCCGATAGTCGTGGTGGTCGTGGAGATGGCGGCAAGACGGGCTGGAATGAAACCAATGGAGCCTTGATGGCTTTAGAAATTCCGGGTATTTACGTACGGACCGATCTGCCGGAAGTGTATGTATTTGATCATGTGAATGCTGAGATCGTGAAACAGGAAGGACAATTTATCCGTCTGAAGATCTCAAATCCGACGAATTATGATGCGACGGTCACTATCTTGGCCGAGAATCAGGAGATGGCTCAGAAGCCGTTGGGCGATAATGCCTTCCTGCACTGGACTGAAAAAGTGAAAGTGAAGGCAGGGAAAAGTATGCTATATACCATTAGAAAGTAAATTATTATGGGAGATAAGAATATGTATAAAATGGGAATGATTGGTCTCTTGCTGGCCTCGTTGTGGGCTTGTGACAGGGAACAGCCAATCGAAACAAGAATCAAGGAAAATCCTTCTACCTTTTGTAATCCGCTGAATCTGGATTACCGCTTTATGAAGATTGACGGAGGAGACGGTATTCGGGAAGCTGCGGATCCGGCAGTGGTTCGTTATAAGGACAAGTACTTGTTGTTTGCGTCTAAGTCGTCCGGTTACTGGTATTCTTCGGACTTTCATTCATGGACGCATGTGGTGATACCGGATTCAGTATTGCCGATAGAAGATTATGCTCCGGCTATTATGGTACATGACGATTATGTTTATTATGTCGGTTCTACCCATGGTAAAGGAATGCTTTATCGTTCCAATCAGCCGGAATTGGGAAAATGGGAAAAGGTCAAGGAAATATGGTCTTATTGGGATCCGGCCTTCTATATAGAAGGAGATAAGTTATATATGTATTATGGTTGTTCTCCGGTAGATCCGATTTATGTGGCTGTTCTGGACTTGAAAACTTTGGAAGAAATAGAAAAGCCTAGACCTTGCCTGAACAGTGATATGCAACGACATGGCTGGGAACGTCCGGGTGAATACAATGAACTGACTCGAAGACCGTATATAGAAGGAGCCTGGATGACACAGCAAGGTGGCAAATATTATCTACAATATGCTGCGCCCGGAACGGAATGGAAGACTTATGCGGATGGAACGTATGTATCGGACTCGCCGGTTGGTCCATTTGTCTATGCACCGAACAATCCGGTTTCCTATAAACCCGGAGGCTTTATCGGCGGTGCCGGTCATGGATGCCTCTTCCAGGTTGGTCCTAATTACTGGAAAGCTGCCACCAATTCTATCTCTGTCCGTCACATGTTTGAACGTCGTTTGTCTTTTTATCCTACTTACTTTGATGCGGACGGTTATTTATATTCCGAAACTGCCTTTGGCGATTATCCGATGTTTTTACCGACGGAAGAAAAAGGAACAGCCGTGCGTCCTGAATGGATGCTGTTATCGTTCCATAAGCCGGTTACAGCTTCTTCCGTGAAAGAAGATTTCGGTGTAGAGAATATGGTAGATGAAGATGCCCGAACGGCTTGGGTAGCAAATTCCAATCAGAAAGAATGGGTACAAATTGATCTGTTGAATCCGTGTCAGGTCTGTGCCATACAGGTGAATTATGATGAATATGGAGCCAATCAGAAAGGAATAGTGCCCGGTATTTATCAGAGTTATGTACTCAGTGCTTCCAAGAATGGTAAAGATTGGTATGTAATTGCCGATAAGAGCCAGAAGAAAACGGATACACCTCATGACTACATCGAATTTGAGCTGCCATTCGAAGCTCGCTATATCAGATGGGAAAATAAGGCTTATACAGTATCTTCAAATGTTTCGTTACGTGAGATACGTGTTTTCGGAAAAGGACACGGAGCTAAGCCGGAAGCAGTACAGAAACTGGAAGCATCCTGGAATCCATCCGACTCTTGTAGGTGCCGTCTTTCTTGGACTCCGGTAAATAAGGCTGATGGATATATGGTTCGTTATGGCATATCTCCTGATAAACTCTATACAAGTTTCCAGGTTGTAGGAGATTCCACTCATTTGGACCTGAATGGATTGAATGCGGGACAAACGTATTACTTCTCGATTGCCGCTTATAATGAGAACGGTGTCGGACCCAATTTAAATCTGAAGTAAAATAACAAGAATAGAAAGAAGATGAATAAACACTATATAGGATGCATGTTGGGCGTTCTCCTTTTAGGAGCTTGTTCGCCATCCAGAAACTGGCAGTTTGAAACCGACTATTTACGTGTAGAACTGAATGATAAAGGCTATATTACAAGTATGCAGAATCGGACAGTCAGTCCACAGCGGGAGTTTAGTCCGGTAGATAAGCCTTCTCCCTTATTGTCTATTTATAATGAAGAGACAAAACAGTATGTTTTACCGGAATCAGCCGCTTTCGATGCTTCTAATAAAACAGTGACATTGACGTATCCGAATCAGGTAAAGGCCGAAGTTCGTCTGGAAGAAAAAGGAAAGTATCTGCGGATGGAATTATTGTCGTTGTCGCCTCGAGAACAAGTGGATGCGATTCAGTGGGGAACATATCATACCAATATTACCAATCTGTTTGGTGAGATTATCGGTGTGGCACGAGATACCAGTGATGCGGTCAATTACAGTATTGGTCTGTTGGCTTTGGATGATAATACCTTAGGTGGAACAGCCGATCTGGAAGGAGATGCCGCTCCGTTTCAATATGTGATTCATACACCGGATAAAGAACGCTATCCATTACCGGATACTCTGCATGAAGGACAGGTTTTCTCTTTGGGTGGAAATGGAATCAGTGATGTAGCATTTTATGCCCATAAAGAACCGTATTACAGAATCTTGTACGGAAATGCAGCTGTGGTGGACGAGAAAGGACAGATTTCGTTGAACTATTTCTCTCGTGACAGAAGTAAACCTCGTCAGGTACTTTATTCCTTGATTCCACACATGCCGGCCAATATACCGAATCATATAGATGTGGAACCGTTACCGGGAGTAGATTACATCGGTTCTTCCATTGCGTTATGGGGAAGTCCGGATAGTACAGCCCTGATGGATGTGATTCAGGATATTGTCTTGAAAGAAGGATTGCCTTATCCGACGTGGAGAGGTAAATGGGTGAAAGATCCGACTGCCTATAAACCAGATATATTGACAAGTGGTCTGCAGTATGACAGTATTGTGTCTTATGCTTCTCAGTTGGGTGTAGCTGCGATTTCAGCCTATGATCAGGGTTTCCTTCGTCCCGATCGGGGAAATGAAGGATATATAGACGGGCGGAATTATGAGAAGAAGCCTTTCCGTATGCAAAGTGGAAATCTGTCGCATCGGGAAATGGCGGAAAAAGCACGGGAGAAAGGTATTTTATTGGGACGTACACCGATTACCAATTCATTGGCTCCGGGCACAAAAGATGTCTTTCCGATACCGAGTGACAGTTTGTGTTATCAGCAGAAACGTTTATTGGTCAAGGCTATTAATGAGACAGATACGATCATAGAAGTGAATGATCCGACGTATCTGGAAGAAATAGCCAGTTGGGAAGGTCATTGTGAGAATCTGAATATGATCAAGATCGGGAAAGAGCTGATTCATTATCTGGGTGTGACGAAAACACCTCCTTATCGTTTACAGCAAGTAAAGCGTGGTTATTGGGGAACAAAGGCGACAGCGCATGCCGCTAACGATACGATTTATAAGTTGCAGGTAACCATCAATTACGGTTATGAAGGGATTATTCCGAATTGGGCCTTACAGGAAAAGATCGCCGAGTATTATGCGGATGTTTGTCAGTTGAACGGACTGGCTTATTATGATTTCGACGGACAGGAATTCCTGTTTAATAACGGGCATGGTTATTATTCAGCCAAACGTTTCTTCCGCCGGATGTTTGAGCATGGAAAGGAAATAGGTGTTCCTTACATCCGTTTCACCGGAGCGACTTTATCCGAAGGTTCATGGCATTACCAGAGTGTTTGGAATGTAGGTGGCGGACGAAACCTATATGATGTGGATACACGCGAATGGGGAAGTGCGACAAGTCAGGGTAAAGACTTGCGGGATGTGACCTATTCCAACTACTTCCCGGTTTCTTTCGGTGGTAATTTTGCCATCAAAGATACATCGACCGTAGAACAATATGAACATATTCAAGCCATTTCCGTGGGCTATGGAGCTACCTATAGTTTAGGTATTAATCAGAAAGACGTAGAAAGTTGTCCACAGAAACAGGCAATCTTCAAGGCTATACGAACCTGGGAAGATGCCCGTTCAGCCAATGCTTTTCCGCGTTCGTTGAAAAAGCTGTTGAGAGATCCCCGATATGATTGGCATCTGGAAGCCGGAACGGAGAAAGATACGTGGACGCTTTACCAAAGCGAAGGCGGAAAGAAGATCCAAACGTATTCATTGAAGCCACTGGAAACGTTGAGTACGTTCTGAGACAGGTAAAGACAGGCGAGGTGGTGGAAAAAGAAAACTCCCGCCCTCTTGGCTTCCGGATCGTAAAGCTGAGGACGGGACTTTTCAGTTATGCCGGTTGCTCGTCTTTCTTGCGGTTCAGCTGGGCGATACGCTGGTTGTAGCGTGTGTTCACCTCGCTGATCAAGGCGTTGAGCGAAGAGACAAAAGCTGCGGTTACCTCTGTCGGGTGCGCCACGCTTTGCACAAAAGCCATGGTCGACATGTAATCGTACAGCTTGATCATGCGGGCACGTACCGATTTGGTTTCTTCCAGTCGGGCAGCGGCATTCTCTTCGGTCCGTTTAGCCATCAAGATAGCATATTCTCCATTCGTTTCCTCCAGACCGACGATGATCTCATTCAGTCCCAAAGTTGTTACCAAACTGGTATTCTCCGGCTTCTTCAGATCGATCAGGAGACCTTCGATTTTACTCGTTTCTTGCATACCGGGCAAGCGATAACAACCTGTGTACGGTTTAATGATATTGTACAAAGAAATAGCGGCTTCGCGGCGGCTGGCAACCTTCGATGCCTTTCCCGAACGCACCTCGGCAAACAGGCTGACCACCCATTCGTCTCTTTCCTTGTCGATACCCAGCAACTGGGCCGTATAATCACTGATCCGGCTTTGATCTACCAAGTCTTTGATCAGGTTCAGGTCACTGCCGAAAGCTTCCAGTTCCGTTATGGCAAAGCCCAACGCCGATTTCTCTTCTTCCCCTTCCAACGTCCCAGCTTTGGAAACCAGTTCGTCAAAACGGGTCATGAAAGCCACGAATTCAGCGTTATTCAGCTTGTCTAGGCCGATTTCTTGAATTTTGATAATGTCATTCATCTCCAAATAGATTTTTGTTAAACCATCTTTCTGTTTCCATCAGCTGCGACCCGTCAGCTTGAAGGCGAAAACAGTTTCTAACTCTTGTTTGAAACATATCATGGTTCCCTAAAATAAACCCCGGAAAACGTGCAAAACTCCAGATAGAGGTCTTTCTTGCATTTTGCACGTCTGCGAGAAGTGATTTAGTGGTCTTTCTTGCATTTCGCACGTCGTGTAAAATCCGAGACAGAGGTCTTTCTTTGGCTTTGCACATTTACGAGAAGCGATTTGGAGGTCTTTCTTGCATTTTACACGTCGTGTAAGGTCCCGGAAAGACCTCTTTCTCGCGTTTTACACATCTTCCGATCTGTTTCGGGGATAAATATACGAGGAAAGACAATAGGTTTGACCTTTTGGGAGGATTTATTGGATATGCTATTAAACAGATGTTTTATGACCTGTCATTAAAAACAAGAGAAATGGTATGAATTAAAAAGAAATCTGTTCGCTTTTATTAGGTAAAACTGTATTTTTGCAACCTGTAATTTGGATAAAAAAACAGCATATAATTATGGTACAGAAAAGTTTGTTAACCCTGGTTTCCCTGTTGGTCTTATCTCTCGGAAACGTATTGAATGCCAAAGAGTATGTAGTCTCATCGCCCGATAAAGCGATTCAGATGAAACTTGTAGTGGAAGAGGACATTTCGTATGATGTCATGTATCATGGGAAAACATTGATGAAACAGAATCAGATTGCGTTGGAACTGAGTAATGGCATTCTGGGGCAATCGCCTGTAGTGAAGAAGGTAAAACAGAAGGCCTTTCAAGAGCATGTGGATTGCTTTAATTATCGGTGTCCGTCGTTTGATGTGTCTTACAATGAGATGTATGTGACCTTTAAAGGTGATTATGCCTTGGTCTTTCGGGTGTATAATGATGGGGTAGCCTATCGGTGGGAAACGAAGATGAAGGAAGACATTGTTGTCCGCAATGAGCAGGCAGATTTCAATTGGGCAGAAGATTATGTTGTTTATCTTCCGTTTACAACATCCAAAAAGGATCCGTACGCCATGGCTTTTCAGAATATTTATGCAGTAAGCAAAATCAGTGAGGCGGATAACAGTAAAGTTGCCTTCTTGCCGGTAACAGCTGATTGTGGCGATGGCGTTAAGGTGACGATTCTGGAATCTGATCTGGAGAATTATCCGGGTATGTTTGTGCTAGCAGATCCGAAAGCTCGTGCTTTGAAGGCCGACTTTGCTGAATATCCGGAAGAATATGCGGTGAACAGTACGCGTGCCATGAAATATGTAACGAAGCGGAGTAATGATATAGCCCGTTGTCAGGGTACGCGTTCTTTCCCTTGGCGAATCATGGCGATTACGAGTGATGATACGCAGATGCCGGTGAATAATCTGGTTTATGCGTTGGCATCTCCGAATCGGATAGGTGATTATTCGTGGGTGAAATCAGGTAAGGTCGCTTGGGACTGGTGGAACGACTGGGGCATTTGGAATGTCGATTTCAAGGCTGGCATTAATATGGATACCTATAAACATTATATTGACTTTGCCGCAGAGAACCAGATTGGTTATGTCGTGCTGGACGAAGGCTGGTATAATCCGAAGAGTGGCGATATGTTGACTGTCATTCCGGAATTGAATCTGGAAGAATTGATCGCTTATGGAAAATCCAAAGGTGTTGACCTGATTCTTTGGACAGTGTTTAATGTATTGGACGATCAGTTGGAAGAAGCCTGCAAGAAGTATTCAGAAATGGGTATCAGTGGGTTTAAAGTAGACTTTCTGGACCGGGATGATCAGACAGGCGTTGAAATGGTTTATCGGATTGCCGAGATGACGGCGAAATATCATCTGACACTGGATCTGCATGGTATTTATAAACCAACTGGTTTGAATCGGACTTTCCCGAATATTATCAACTTCGAATCGGTGTTTGGTATGGAAGAAATGAAATGGAGCACGGTGGAAAAAGATATGATGGAATATGATGTCACGATGCCGTTTATCCGCATGATGTGTGGACCGATTGATTATACTCCTGGAGCCATGCGCAATGCAACGAAAAAAGATTTCCAACCGATTTATTACAATCCGATGAGTCAGGGAACACGCTGTCATCAGCTGGCAACGTATATTGTTCATGATTCACCTCTGACGATGCTGGCTGATAATCCTACGATTTACAGACAGGAACAGCCTTGTGTTGATTTTATCTGTTCTGTTCCCAATACCGGTATTGAGGAGACACGAGTGCTTCAAGGGAAGATGGGTGAATATATTGTGACAGCTCGTCGGGTAGGAAAGAATTGGTATGTAGGAGGTTTGACTGACTGGAATGCCCGGACTGTCAAATTGGATTTATCTTTCTTGGGAGAAGGCAACTATGAAGCTGTATTATTCTCGGATGGTGTGAATGCCGGTAAGCAGGCTGCTGATTATAAGAAGACGGAACAAACCGTAGAGCGTAGCAGTTCTTTACAGATAGACCTCGCTCCTGGAGGCGGATTTGCTCTATCTCTTATTCAGAAGTGATATGAATTTAAAGTTAAAAGCAGTCAATGAATGTTGACTGCTTTATTTTTATCTGAATATTTGGTGAATCAATAATGATTTAAAAGATAAATCAGACAAAATGTTTGAAATAATAAATAAATAATATACTTTTGTCTTGCCTAAATAATAATAGTACAAAAATGAAAGACAACAAAATTATCGGATCAAAGATCCAACATATACGTGAGACGAAGCAGCTTTCTATTGAAGATGTAGCTGAAAGATCAGGTTTAAGTGTAGAACAGATTCAGCGGATTGAAGGAAATGTTGATTTTCCATCATTAGCTCCGCTTATTAAGATAGCGCGTGTTTTGGGCGTTCGCCTGGGAACTTTCTTGGATGACCAATCTCAATTAGGACCGGTAGTTTGCCGCAAAGGTGACATGGCTGGCGACGGTATTGGATTTACCAACAACAATACGGAAGGTCGTAAGCATATGGCTTATCACTCTTTGTCACAAGACAAGTCGGGACGTCATATGGAACCGTTTATGATCGATGTGGCTCCGTCGGCTGAAGGCGAAAGCTTCGTTACTTCTTCGCACGAAGGTGAAGAGTTTATCTATGTCTTGGAAGGTAAGCTGGAAATTGTATATGGAAAGAATACCTATCAGCTGGAAGCCGGTGACAGTATTTATTATGATTCGATTGTAGCTCACCATGTTCATGCAGCCAAGGATGCTTCGGCTCGGATTCTGGGTGTGATTTATACTCCGTATTAATTGGGATCAGGTTATGTTAGCTTTACAGAATAAGACATTGGGACAGTGGCTGGAACATTGGGCTGCTGTTACGCCGGACAAGGAATATATTGTTTATTCAGACCGTGACCTTCGGTTTACGTGGAAAGAGTTTAACGAACGGGTTGACCGGATGGCAAAAGGTATGTTGTCCATTGGAGTGGAACATGGCACGCATGTCGGCATTTGGGCTACCAATGTGCCGGATTGGTTGACATTCCTGTTTGCGGCAGCCAAGATTGGTGCGGTTGCGGTTACGATCAATACGAATTACAAGCAGAACGAGCTGGAATTTTTGGTTGAGAATGCAGATATTCATACCATGTGTATTACAGATGGTGTCTTCGACGGCAGCTATATTGACATGGTTTATACGATGCTTCCTGAACTGAAGGAATCGCAGCGCGGTTACCTGAAGAGCAAACGTTTCCCGAAACTGAAGAATGTGGTATATATCGGTCAGGAGAAGTTCCGTGGTATGTATAATACGCCGGAATTACTGCTCTTGGGTGAGAATATCAGCGATGAGATCTTGGAAGAGGCAAAAGCTAAAGTCGATTGTCAGGATGTTGTGAATATGCAATATACTTCGGGTACAACCGGATTCCCGAAAGGTGTGATGCTGACGCATTACAACATTACGAATAACGGTTTCCTGACAGGAGAACACATGAAGTTTACTTCCGAAGATAAGCTGTGTTGCTGTGTGCCGCTTTTCCATTGCTTTGGTGTGGTATTGGCATCCATGAACGTATTGACTCATGGTTGTACACAGGTAATGGTCGAGAAGTTTGATCCGCTGGTGGTTTTGGCTTCCGTACATAAGGAACGTTGTACGGCTCTTTACGGGGTTCCGACGATGTTTATTGCCGAATTGAATCATCCGATGTTCAATATGTTTGATTTGAGTTCACTTCGTACCGGTATTATGGCAGGTTCGTTGTGTCCGATTGAATTGATGAAGCAGGTAGAGGAGAAGATGTTCATGCGGGTAACGAGTGTGTATGGACTGACTGAAGCTTCTCCGGGTATGACACATTCTCGGATTGATGATCCGGCAGAAGTACGTTATACAACCGTAGGACGTGATTTTGAATTTACCGAAGTACGCGTGATCGATCCGGAAACGGGCGAAGAATGTCCGGTTGGTGTGCAGGGAGAAATGTGTAACCGCGGTTATAATACGATGAAAGGATATTATAACAATCCGGAAGCAACAGCCGAAGTCATTGATGAGAATGGTTTCCTGCATAGCGGTGACCTAGGAGTAAAGGACGAAAACGGTAATTATCGGATTACCGGTCGTATCAAAGATATGATTATTCGTGGTGGTGAGAATATTTATCCGCGCGAATTGGAAGAATTCCTATATCATCTGGAAGGAGTGAAAGATGTACAGGTGGCAGCAGTGCCTTCGAAGAAGTATGGAGAAGAAGTCGGTGCCTTTATTATCTTGCATGATGGTGTAACCATGACAGAGGATGTGGTGAAAGACTTCTGCCGTGGAAAGATTGCCCGTCATAAGATTCCGAAATATATCTTCTTTGTCGATACCTTCCCGATGACTGGTAGTGGAAAGATTCAGAAGTTTAAGTTGAAAGACTTGGGATTGAAGTTATTGGCAGAAAAGGGAATTATTCCGGTATAATAGCATAAGCTTATTCTTCGTCTGGGTGACGAAGGATAAGCTTATATTTGATTCAGATGAGGCATCAAGGCTCGATAGTAAGACTTAATTGAAAACAATTTATTTAGACCTATTTATTTATAATGAAGAGAGTTGTATTCCTTGATTATGTGCGTGTATTTGCCTGTTTTCTGGTTATGTTGGTACATGCGAGTGAGAACTTTTATGGAGCACCCGGTTCAACAGATATGGTGGGTCCTCAGGCTTTACTGAATAACGAAACGGACAGACTTTGGGTCTCCATATACGATGGATTTTCTAGAATGTCTGTTCCTTTATTTATGATTGTCTCGGCATTTCTTCTTGTCCCTATGAAAGCTGAGCAGAACATGTGGCAATTTTATAAACGTAGGTTTACGCACATTCTGCCGCCTATGTTTATCTTTATGATCTTGTACAGTACTCTTCCCTTGTTATGGGGACAGATTCATACGGAAACATCGGTCAAAGATTTATCCCGTATCCTGTTGAACTTCCCGACGTTGGCCGGACATCTTTGGTTTATGTATCCGCTAATTAGTCTCTATTTATTTATTCCAATGATTTCACCCTGGATAAATAAAGCAACGGCTAAAGAAGAGCGTTTCTTTATCCTGTTGTTTTTAATATCTACTTGTATTCCTTATTTGAATAGGTTCTTCGGAGAAGTATGGGGACAATGTTTCTGGAATGAATATCATATGCTTTGGTATTTTTCTGGGTATCTTGGTTATCTCGTTTTGGCTCATTACATACGTGTGCATCTTGACTGGAGCCGGAGCAAGCGCTTGAATGTTGGCTTGCTTTTAACGGTGATTGGTGCTATATGGACGATATTGTCATTCTATGTTCAGGCTGTTCCGGGTGTAATCCATTCTACTCCGGTTTTAGAGATTGGATGGGCTTTCTGTACGATTAATTGTGTATTACTTACTACCGGAATGTTTCTTATGTTCTCGTGCATACAGCAGCAGGAAACGCCGCGTCTGATTCTTGACATCTCCAAGTTGAGTTATGGAATGTATTTGATGCATATCTTCTGGCTGGGCATGTGGACTAGTATCTGTAAGGAAGTTCTGGCTTTGCCTACAGTGGCTGCCATCCCTTTTATCGCTATCGCTACGTTTGTGAGTTGCTATATAGCTACAAAGATCCTATCTTATCTTCCGAAAAGTAAATGGATTATTGGATAATCTCTTGAATAAACCAGATATGAATAACCACCCGTATTGTCATGTAGCATGCGGGTGGTTATTTATTATCAGACCGATCATCGGAGTTTTTTTACAGGCCTACGTGAATTTCAGCCAACCATGTTGCTCCTGGTCAGAACTTATGAACCAGTTCTGCTGCCTATTTACAACCCTCCGTTTGGTTTATCTCGCCTTCATTTAGTACTCCGGGAATAAGAACTTCGCCAGCCAACTCCCATTTTAATAAAGCAGCTGATCGTTCCAATGCTATGCGTACGCCATCCATGACTGTTGGGTCGTGCTCTTCACAACACGTAATTAATCCCCATTTCTTTCCTGTATAGTTTTTCCCACCTACCACAAGAGAGAAGAGGCAGTCAATGATACCTTTGATTTGAGCTGGTATAGAATACCAATAGGTAGGTGTTGTGAATACTATTGCTTCAGATTCAAGTATAGAAGATGCAATAGTATCGAATGAGGGATTGAATGCGCATGCTTTGCCTGTCTTGTAGCAGGACATACAGGCGTGGCAACCATTTATATTTGCCGAAACAGCATCAAATCGTTGTATAGTGTGTCCACATTTTATTGCTTCTTCAATAAAGGCTTCTGTCATGGCAAAACTATTACCATGTTTACGCGGACTGCCTGTAATAACTGTTATTTTCATAATCTTCTTTTCCTTATTTTTGTAGGGTATTTGAATTCTGATTATACGCTTTTGCGACACATTTCCATTCACCGTTCATCTTCATTAATAGGAGATAGTCGGTAAAGTCAATGTGTCCGCCCCAGTTTTCCTCTAATACGCGGACAACCGCTAAGGTCTCTTCTACATCAATTACATCAACACGAGCCTTAAATCTGTTGTCAGGACCAATTGTATCTACATTTTGATAGAACTGTTCGATGCTACCATGTTCCAACTCTCCATTTAGGTATCCGAATAAAACAGCTTCGTTGATAAATAATTCTTTAGCATACGAACTATTGCCCTCAGCTACACTTCTGACAAATTTCATGGCTGCTTCTTCTACAGCCTTGTATTCTTCTATATTTGCTCTCATAACTGTATGATTAATGTATTGTTATTCTTTTGGGACAAAGGTATGTGGTAGTCATAGTCTATACAAGTACCGTAAAATTATTCATGTACTGAATAATTTTTCAGTACATCTGTTATGTTACATGTTATTCATAACTTTGCGTAAAAATGAAGATATGTACGAAAGAAAAATTCCTGTTGATTTGGATTGTCCGTTACGATTGACAATGAGTCTGATCGATTCTAAATGGAAATCATGTATTTTAGATGAATTACGCTATCGGTCTATGCGTCCCAGTGAACTCCATAAAGCATTGCCTGAAGCTACTCCGCGAGTACTTGATCTGCAATTAAAAGAGTTGGTGGAAGATGGTTTGGTTGAAAAGACAATTTATCCTGAACTTCCACCCCGTTCTGAATATTCGATTACATCGCTTGGAATGACTTTGATTCCCATTATTGATGCTATGCTTGCATGGGGGGAAAAGAATAAAGATCTATTTGAAAGAAAATATGGAAAATCAGGGGATTAAATCTGATTCCCGTTATCTTTTTACCGTTCCACGACTGTGGAACGATCGTTTCACCCTTGTGGAATGATCGTTTCACCTGGGTGGGACGATCGAATCACCCGGGTGAAACGATATAAAATAAAAGGGTTTGACTTAAAATCTTGATGACTTCGTTATAACTGGCAGAAGAAGGATACCAGAAAAGGTACGCTGAAATCGACCAGAATCCCGTGGAAGATGGAAACAAATACTAGGTCGTTGCCACAATAGCGCGTAATAATGGGCAGCGTTGTATCCATGGTTGTGGCTCCTCCGGCACAGATTGGCGCCAGACGCCCGAAGTATTTGAGGAAGATGGGTGCACCCAACAGGGCGAAAATCTCCCGGAGAATATTGGCGATCAGAGCAATGGTTCCTAATTCGGAAGCGATCTGAATGCCGAGGGATGGTTCTTTCAGCTGGGTAATCAGGATGGAAGAGAGGGAATAATAAGCGAATCCGCTACCTAAAGCCAGGCAGTCGAATACACTCCAACGGCTGATTACCAGACTGATCAGGGCGGCAAATAGTAAAGAGCCGCTGATTGTTGCCAAAGGTACGAGCAATAATTTCGGACGGATGCTTCGAAGGATGTCTTTCAGTTTCTTATCGCTGCCGATACTGAGTCCGACTTGAAACATCAGGGCATATAATACGTACATCGAAAGGTCGGCGTCCATGATCCAGTCGGGTAAAAGACCGGCCCAGCCCAGCAGGCAACCCAAGATGAAGAATCCGACAACAATAATACTGCCAATCATTTTTCTCCTCCTTTCTTCTCAAAGAAAAAGTGATAGACGATCTTCGCCATGCAAACGCTGCCTAAGGTCGTGGCAATCGCAATCAGCAAGGCTTGCAGGCCCAATGTGCTCAGGTTATTGATGATTTGCGGGTTTGTCCCAACGGAAGCGCCCAATAAAAAGAGCAGGGCGAATATGGTGTACGAAATAGGTTTCCCTATCTTTTGCAAGATAGAAACGCTTCTTAATAAGTATCCGGCAGCAATACCGGCAAACATGATGCCAATGACAGTAAACATAGCTGATTTGTATAAATGAGCTGCAAAGGTAGGAAATAATTCATCTGATCTTTGATTTACATTTCTCTTTTTTGACTCCGGAATACTGAGTAAGTCAATAAAAATATGTAAGTTTGCTGAATAAGATTTGACAATAACTAATACTAAATCTATAACACAGTGAAGACGAAACTATTTTTATTATCCGTTGCCGTGATGGGTTTGGCAACGAGTTGTCAGCAGAAACCGGAGTCGCAGCCGTTGGCCGACGAAGTACAGTATGTGGATCCGTTTATCGGAACCGGTTTTCATGGGCATACATTCCCGGGAGCTACGCGCCCGTATGCGATGGTGCAGTTAAGTCCGGATACACATATCATGGGCTGGGACGCCAGCAGTGGGTATCATTATGAAGATCAGCAGATTTATGGCTTCAGTCATACGCATTTGTCGGGAACAGGTATCGGAGATTTGGGTGATATCCTGCTGCTTCCGTTCAGTGGAGGCGATTCGATCAAGCCGGTGGCTACCTTCAAGAAGGAGACAGAGAAGGCAACTCCGGGCTATTATGCCGTACGGTTGGATAACTTGGGTGTGAATGTCGAGCTGACTTCTACCGACCGAGTGGGCTTTCACCGGTATACTTTCGATAATCCGAAAGACCGTCGGGTGATGCTGGACTTGGGGCATGTACTTCAACCCAACTGGGGACACAAATTGGTGAGCAATGATTATCAGCTAGTCAACGACTCAACGGTAGAAGGAACGTATAAGACACAGGGTTGGGCGCATTTCCATTCCGTTTCTTATCGGGTGACTTTCTCTGAACCGATGACCAAGATCTATCAGTATATAGATGGAAAGATGCGTTCGGATTCCTTGTTCCTCAAATTGCATTCCGATAAAGATCTGAAGTTCCACTATCGGTTCAAGGAATCGGATAAGCCTTTGTTGGTAAAAGTAGCACTTTCTCCGGTTGATGTGGAAGGAGCGGAAAAGAATATGGAAGCCGAATTGCCGGGATGGGACTTCGATCAGGTTCGTGCCGAATCGGCTGATATCTGGAACAAGGCATTGAACAAGATCCAGATCGAAACCAACGATCCGGTGATCCGGAAAAACTTCTATACAGCGCTTTACCATACGATGATTGCCCCGTTTGCTTATCAGGATGTGGATGGTCGTTATTTGGGTATGGACAAGAAAGTGCATACAGCCGCAGCCGGTTATACGAATTATACGGCGTTCTCTCTGTGGGATACGTTCCGTGCCTTGCATCCGTTGATGACGATTATCAATCCTTCGTTGGCTTCGGATATGGGAAATGCGTTGGTGCAGGGTTATATGGAAGGAACCATCTTGCCGAAATGGCCGTTGGCTTCCAGTTATACCGGATGTATGGTTGGTTATCCGGCGGTATCCGTATTGGCTGATCTGGTAGCCAAAGATTTGGCAAAAGGAGATCTGAATCTTTGGGCCGAAGCCGGAGCCCGTTCTTCTGTTTATCGGGCAGACCTGGCAGAAAAGTTCAAAGGTACACGCGAACTGGATCTGATCACCCGGCATGTCTATTATAAGGATAAGTTTGGATTTGTCCCGGCCGACTCGATTCCGGAATCCGTTTCGTGGGGATTGGAAATGGCTTATTACGATTGGTGTATCGCTCAGATAGCAGCTAAAGCCGGAAATGATACGTTGGCCAAAGCTTATCAGGAGAAAGCTTCCTATTATAAGCGTTATCTGGATCCTGAAACGAAGCTGATGCGCGGTGTGATGGCCGACGGTTCTTTCCGTACGCCGTTTAATCCGCGTTATTCATCTCACATGAAGAGTGATTATACCGAAGGAAATGCGTTCCAATGGAGTTTCTTTGTTCCGCATGATATGGATAATTTCATTGCCGAGATTGGTGGTAAGAAAGAATTGGAAACACGGTTGGATACTTTGTTTACGACTTCTTCTCAAATCGATGGAGCCGAGGCTTCGGGTGATATTACGGGTCTGATCGGTCAGTATGCACATGGAAACGAACCCAGTCACCACATGGCCTATTTGTACAATTGGACGGATGCGCCTTGGAAGGGAGCGGAACGTTTGGACTTTATCATGCGTAATTTCTATACGAACCAGCCGGACGGAATCATCGGAAACGAAGACTGTGGTCAGATGTCTGCCTGGTATGTATTGAGTGCATTAGGCTTTTATCAGGTTTGTCCGGGAATTCCGGTGTATGCAATCGGTCGTCCGATGGTAGATAAAGCGACAATCCCGGTTGCCGGAGGAAATTTCCAGATTATTGTCAAGAACAATTCTCCGGAAAATAAGTATGTAAAAGAGGCTAAGTTGAACGGAAAAGTCCTGGATTCCTTGTTCTTCCCGCATGCCGACCTGGTGAAAGGTGGAACTTTGGAAATCGAGATGACGGCGGTTCATCCGTAATTCAATAGAAAACAATCAATAGGTAAGGCATCAGAGGTTTCGACCTTTGATGCCTGGATAAAAATAGAAATACAATTATGTTACTGACTACAACAAACAACATTGAAGGCCGGCGGATTACGGCTTATTATGGAATTGTTTCGGGCGAAACAATCATTGGTGCGAATATTTTCAGAGATTTCTTTGCCAGCATCCGGGATATTGTGGGCGGACGCTCGGGTTCGTACGAGAAAGTATTGCGGGAAGCCAAGGAAACGGCTTTGCAAGAGATGTCACAACAGGCAGCCGCTTTGGGCGCCAATGCGGTGATTGCCATCGATCTTGATTATGAAACCGTAGGCGGCGAAGGAAGTATGCTGATGGTTACGGCAGCCGGAACAGCCGTTCGTTATGAATAATAACGGGAAAACAAAAGGAAATAAAAAAGGTCACTCCGAAAAGAAGTGACCTTTTTATGAACTTATAGAAGAAGTAAAATTACTTTCTGATACCCAGTTCTTTGATGATAGCACGATATCTTTCGATATCAACTTTTGTCAGATAATCCAACAGACGACGACGCTTACCTACCAACATTTTCAACGCACGTTCAGTAGCGAAGTCTTTGTGATTTTCTTTCAGGTGCTCAGTCAAGTGAGCGATACGGTAAGTAAACAATGCGATCTGGCTTTCAGCAGAACCTGTGTTAGTAGCTGATTTACCGTACTTTTCGAAGATTTCTTTTTTCTTTTCTGAATCTAAATACATGATTCTCTTACTTTAATAAATTAATACTATGTTATTTAAGCGGATGCAAAGATAGGTGTTTCTTTTTGATCTGCAATGATTTCTTGCTCTTTTTTTATTTTTTGGGTATAATATTCCTTCTACATTCTGAGAAATGTCGTATTTTTGCACCCAATAAATTAGTCTTCAATGCAAAAGATAAGAAACATTGCGATTATTGCGCACGTGGACCACGGAAAGACAACGCTCGTGGATAAGATGTTATTGGCTGGTAAGCTTTTCCGGGAAGGACAGGCTGAGCCGGATCAGTTCCTTGACAACAATGATTTGGAAAGGGAAAGAGGTATTACAATCCTTGCCAAAAATGTGTCTATTAATTACAAAGGATATAAGATTAATATTATCGATACTCCGGGGCACGCTGATTTTGGTGGGGAAGTAGAACGTGTATTGAATATGGCTGATGGCTGTTTGTTATTGGTGGATGCCTTCGAAGGCCCGATGCCGCAGACTCGTTTCGTGCTTCAGAAAGCCATTCAGATTGGTCTGAAGCCTATTGTTGTCATTAATAAGGTAGATAAACCGAACTGTCGTCCTTCGGAAGTACAAGAGATGGTATTCGATTTGATGTTCAGTTTGGATGCAACCGAAGAACAATTGGATTTCCCGACTATTTATGGTTCTGCCAAACAAGGTTGGATGTCGGAAGATTGGGAAAAGCCTACTACGGATATAACGGCGTTATTGGATGCCATTATCAAATATATTCCGGAGCCGCAAGTATTGGAAGGTCCGTCACAAATGTTGATTACTTCATTGGATTATTCTAAATACGTAGGACGAATTGCTGTGGGACGTGTTCATCGCGGGGAATTACGTGAAGGACAAGATATCGTTTTGTGTAAGCGGGATGGCTCGCAGGTAAAGTCAAAGATCAAGGAAATCGATGTATTCGAAGGATTGGGCCGTACGAAAGTGCAGTCTGTGAAATCAGGTGATATCTGTGCCGTAATCGGTATTGAAGGTTTTGAGATTGGTGAGACAATTGCCGATGCTCTGGAACCTGAAGCTTTGCCTACCATTGCCATTGATGAGCCGACGATGTCTATGCTCTTTACAATCAATAACTCGCCTTTCTTCGGTAAAGATGGTAAATATGTGACTTCTCGTCATATTTATGAACGCCTGCAGAAAGAATTGGATAAGAACTTGGCTTTACGTGTGAGACCGACTGATTCTGCTGATTCATGGTTGGTTTACGGACGTGGTGTATTGCACTTGTCTGTCCTGATCGAGACGATGCGTCGTGAAGGATACGAATTGCAAGTAGGTCAGCCGCAGGTTATCATCAAGGAAATTGATGGTGTAAAATGCGAGCCGGTTGAGCAACTGACTATTAATTTGCCGGAAGAATGTTCAAGTCGTATCATTGATATGGTAACCAAACGTAAAGGTGAGATGACGATGATGGAAAGCAAGAACGGACGTATGCATTTGGAATTTACAATTCCTTCTCGTGGTATCATCGGTCTGAATAATGCGGCTCTGACGGCTTCTGCCGGTGAAGCAATCATAGCTCACCGCTTCTTGGAATATCAACCTTGGAAAGGTGATATTGAGCGTCGTACCAACGGTTCTATCATTGCAATGGAAACCGGAACGGCTTATGCTTATGCCTTGAATAACTTGCAGTCTCGCGGTCGTTTCTTCATTGCTCCGGGAGAAGAAGTTTATGCAGGTCAGGTAGTTGGAGAACATACAAAAGACAATGACTTGGTAGTTAACGTAACGAAGTCTAAGAAGTTGACAAATATGCGTGCTTCTGGTTCTGATGAAAAGGTTTCTTTGGCTCCGCCAACTATTTTCAGTCTGGAAGATGCGTTGGAATATATTAAAGGTGATGAATACGTTGAAATCACTCCGAATTATATGCGTATGCGTAAGATTATTTTGGATGAAACAGAACGTAAACGTCAGAATAGAAACTAAAATTCTCTGAATAGTTAATAGATATGCCGGTGTAGTGTTTGTAGAAATGCTACACCGGTTATTTTTTATGCAATAAACTCATATAGGATTTATCTGCCAGTATGTGGATAAATCTGTTGATAACCCTGTTGAAAAGCCTGTGAATAGTAAATAACTTGTTGATAAGTGGGTGGAAAAACGAGAAGTCTGTACATGAAAAAAGAGACATATTTGATTGATTATGTCTCTTTCTGAAAGCTCTTCCTCTTGGGCTTGAACCAAGGACCCTCTGATTAACAGTCAGATGCTCTAACCGACTGAGCTAAGGAAGAATGTATGTTTTGCTCTTCTTCTTGGACTTGAACCAAGGACCCTCTGATTAACAGTCAGATGCTCTAACCAACTGAGCTAAAGAAGAATGTTTTGCTCTTCCTTCTCAGAGTGCCTCTCTGAAATTGCACTGCAAAAGTACGGCGTATTTTCGAAATATGCAATATCTTTGCAGAAAAATTTTGAGAAAAATGAAGATTTTAGGTATAGGCAATGCGTTAGTCGATGTTTTATCGAAGTTGGATAGTGATGAAACATTGGTAAAAATAGGTATTCAGAAAGGTGCTATGGATATGATTTCCAGGGAACAAATGTATGTTATCCGGAAATATCAGGCAAATACGGAGACAACTCAGGCTCCGGGTGGAGCAAATTGCAATACGATGCGGGCTATTGCTCTTTTAGGTGGTCAATCCGGCTTTATCGGCAAGGTAGGCGATGACAGTCTGGGGCAATTTTATGAGGAAGCTCTTCTGAAAGCGGGTGTTGCTTCTTATCTGATCAAGACAGAAGGTCCGTCGGGCGCTTGCACGGTGTTTATTTCTCCGGATGGAGAGCGTACGATGGGTACGTTTTTAGGGCCGGCGCCGACTATTTCGCCAGATGAAATTACAGAAGACGTATTGCGTAACTATAATTGTATTCATATAGAAGGTTATTTGATCGTCAATGAAGAGCTGGTGCGCGAGACGATGAAGAAGGCGAAGCGTCTGGGATTGAAAGTGGCTCTTGATTTGGCCAATTATAATATTGTAAATGCCTATAAAGGGTTGTTGGAAGAAGTCATTCCGCAGTATGTCGATATCCTTTTTGCCAATGCCAGCGAAGCAGAAGCTTTTACCGGACTTCCTGCCCAGGAAGCTGTAAAGGCGTTGGAAAAGCAAGTGGATGTGGCTCTGGTTACTTTAGGTAAGGAAGGTTCCTTGATAGGCAGTCATGGCCAATTCTATCACGTAGATGCTGAAGGCGGAAAACCGGTTGATACGACTGGCGCAGGTGATAACTTTGCTGCCGGCTTCTTGTATGGTCAGTCGGTTGGTGCGTCGCTGGTACAATCGGCACAGATTGGTTCGATGTTGTCGGGATATGTGATTGATGTAGTAGGTCCGCAAGTACCGGCCGATAAATGGGAACAAATAAAGTTAAAAGTAAAGACTATTTTGGCTGGCACAAAAGATTAATTTCTACTTTTACATTCTATATGTGAATTAATAAAGAATAAGACGAATGCAGCGTAAAGGTTTGATTGGTTGGATTTGTGCCTTGTTGTGTGCCGGTACTTTATTCCCGGTGCAGGCGCAAGAGAAGAAAGATAACCATTTCGAGGTAAGTAAGAATTTAGAGATTTTCAACTCGCTGGTGAAGGAGATGGAAATGTTCTATGTGGATACGGTTGATGTAGAGAAGACTGTCCGCCGTGGTATCGATGCCATGTTAGGTGGCTTGGATCCATATACAGGATATATACCCGAACAGGAAATGGGTGACTTTAAACAAATGGTAACGGGTGAATATGGTGGTATCGGTGCTTATATTCGTCAGCGTAATGAGAAGGGAAATGTCATGATCATTGAGCCGTTTGAAGGAATGCCGGCAGCAGAAGCCGGATTGAAAGCCGGCGATCAGATTTTGGCTATTGATACAACGAATGTCTCTTCGTTTACCAACGACAAGGTAAGTGAACTGTTGAAAGGCGTTCCAAACTCGAAGATGACGCTTACGATCCAGCGGCCGGGAGAAAAGAAGCCCCGGAAGTTTGATATCATTCGTAAACAGGTTCAAATTAATCAGGTTACGTGGTATGGCGTGCGTGGCGACAGTGTCGGTTACATCTACTTGAAGAGCTTTACCGATAAATGTGCCCAGGAAGTGAAAGATGCTTTCCTGGATTTGCGGGATAATCACCATGTAAAAAGCTTGATTTTGGATTTGCGCAATAACGGTGGTGGTGTTTTGGAGTCGGCTGTACAGATTGTCAGTATGTTTGTTCCGAAAGGAAGCGTTGTCCTTTCTACCAAATCCAAGCATGCGCAGATGGATCGTACGTACCGTACGTCGAGTGAACCGATTGATACTGTCATGCCTTTGGCTGTATTGATTAACGGGAATTCGGCTTCGGCTGCCGAAATTGTTTCGGGTTCTTTGCAGGATATGGACCGTGCCGTGTTGATCGGGCAACGTTCATACGGAAAAGGCTTGGTACAATCTACGCGAGATCTGCCATATAATGGTAGTCTGAAGGTTACGATCAGTAAGTATTATATTCCAAGTGGCCGTTGTATCCAGCAGTTAGACTATACACATCGTAAGGCCGATGGTTCGGTGGCTGCGATCCCGGATAGTTTGACCAAAGTGTTTTATACGGCAAAAGGCCGTCCGGTTCGTGATGGCGGTGGTGTTCGTCCTGAGTTTGAAGTTAAAGAGGATCGTTTTCCTTCGCTCATGATTTATTTATCGGTTGATACCGTATTATGTGACTTCGTCACCGATTGGGCTCAGAAGCATCCGACGATTCCTCCGGTAGAAGAATTCTCAATCAGTGACGCAGACTTCGAAGCTTTCAAGGCTTATGCGAAGGAAAAAGGGTTTACTTACGACCGCCAGAGTGAGAAAGTCTTGAAGAACCTGAAAGAGGTTGCCGAGTTTGAAGGATATCTGGAAGGCGATTCTACTTGGTTCAAAACATTGGAAGCTAAATTGACTCCGAATCTGGAACGGGATTTCGATCGTTTCAAGAAGGAAGTAACCCGCATGCTCGAGTCGGAAATCGTCAAACGTTATTATTATCAGAAAGGAGAGTTACTGGCCAGTCTGAAAGATGACAAAGTCTTGGAGAAGGCTTTGGAAGTATTAGCCAACCGAACTCTCTATCAACAGACTTTGAGTACTCCGGAAGGAAAATAAGGGAACGCTGATCCGTTATTCTTTCCTTCGGATATTTATATAATGTATAAGGAAAGCCCCTTCGATGACCGTTATGGTGAATCGAAGGGGCTTTTTGGTATAGTTCCAGTTTCTGGGAAAATAAAGAATACCTACGTTTGCAACATGACAATATCTCCACAGTGGAGATCGGATACCAGACCTTAACATCTTAAAAAAGAAGCCTGACCAAAGCCGAGGCTATGTGAAAGGTAAGATCTTTTTACCGGGAATCTATTTTAATTCCCGGTTTTTTATGCTTTTCTTTATAAATTCTCGATTTCCTCGTCAGATAGACCCGTACATAATTTGATTTGCTCAAAAGAAATGCCGTTCTGTTTCATCAAGCGGGCGGTTATTAATATACCTTCAGCTTTACCAATTGCTATTCCCTTCTCTAATCCTTTTTTTTCTGCCGTCTTAACAGCATAGTCCATAACATTCTCATTATCCCGGTATATTTTCAGGGCAGCCTCGTATTCAGCCCGTTCCTTCTTGTTCATATTGGCGATACGTGCCAATTCTTCCAGACGGTTAAACAAGGCTTTCTGACCTTTGAATGATAAATGTTCCAACTGTTCCATATGTTTCAAATTATATAACCAGTAATCCAACGGGGTTTCACATTCTGCTTCCGTTTTGTTGAACAACGGAAACTCGATAAAAATCTCTCGGAAGTTACGCCCTTTCTGTTCACCCGTATCACGATCGGCAATCACCAGATCGGTACGGACTTTATCCGTCTCGCCCGACTTGAAATTCAGCAGGAAGATTCCATAAACCGGTACAAGTTTAAATTTCCAAGACTCACCTTTCTCGCCTTGCGAGGCGATCATACGGCAAAGATAATACAATGCCCGCTCATAAAAATAATCCTGACGGGCATTTTGTAGTTCTACAATGAAAATCGTTCCGTCCTGGTCCTTACACAGTAAATCAAAGATAACACCCCGACCATCAGTCGTCTCGCTCGGATCTTCTTTATCCATATAAGAAAGGTCTTCTACATGGTGCTCGCCTTCCAACAAATCATTGATTAACTCGATTAATAACTCCTTACTTGATTCCTGTCCGAACAGAATCTTAAATCCCCGATCCACAAAGGGATTGATAAATACGCTCTTTTTCATAGAAAAGGTTGTTTAGAATGTTTTGTCCCAATAGCAGGATATGCAAATTTAGGAATAAATAAAAAATGAGCAAGT
>OGEZ01000042.1_pt1 | contig 144696 bp, 120 predicted proteins | sample 1570831 | NCBI WGS metagenome assembly OGEZ01 (sample SAMEA2582059, study PRJEB24529) | metagenome | biome: Human gut stool | place: China | collected 2011 | reverse complement strand
ACAGAATCTGCGACACTACGTCCGTCAAACTCAGGTTTAATTCTTCTTACCAAGAGTGACAGAGATTGTCTGCTCCTCATACTGTCCATTGGATGATCTTTCAATTACAACATCCACCGTAGTACCTGCTGCATAATACTGCATATTGTAAGAAAGCTTCTCCATGGAAGTGACATCTTTTCCATCAAATTTTGTGATAATATCGCCTTTCTGGATACCAGCCTGCTCTGCGGCAGCTCCTTCCATGACCTGTGCGACATAAACACCGGTTGGCATATTATATGTTTTTGCAACATCGCTTGTGACATCTACACCTGCGATACCGAGATATGCACTGTTGGATTCATCTACTTTTTCGTTTGTGATAAGTTCTTCAATAATTGGTTTTGCTGTATCCATTGGGATTGCATATCCAATACCTTCAACAGAAGTGTCTGAATATTTTACAGAGTTAATTCCGATCACTTCCCCTGCTGTGTTTAATAATGCACCACCACTGTTACCAGGGTTAATTGCTGCATCTGTCTGGATCAGTTCTGCCGTATAATTGGTGCTGCTGGAGGAATCTGAAACAGAAACTTCACGGTTTAATGCACTGATCACACCGGTTGTTACAGACTGTCCGTAACCAAGGGCATTACCGATTGCGATACAGGATTCACCCACTTTTAATGTATCAGAAGAACCAAGTGTTGCAACCTTGATTGCACTCATAGTATCATCTTTAATACTGCTCAGGGCAACTTTTACAACGGCAAGATCTGTAGAAGGATCTGTACCTTTAATCTCTGCACTGACCGTATCATCATTTGCAAAAGTTACAGTAAGGCTGTTTGCTCCCTCGACAACATGATTATTGGTTGCCACATAAAGATACTCCTTATCCTGACTTACAATAATACCTGAACCACAGCTTGTGCTCTCATAAGTCTTGGATTGTCCCCAGAAACTCTGATACTCTGTCTGACTTACATTTGTAATTGCTACGATAGAAGGCATTACTTCATCGACAATATCTGAAACATCTGTTGCTACATAGGAAGATGAGATTGCTGTCGGCTGCACGGTAGAATCATCTCCGGTAGTCAAGGAAGCCTGTACATTACCTGCATTGGTTGTTCCAAGAACTTTTCCGGATGCATAATTAACGCCTGTCATGACACCGCCTGCAACCAGTCCAAATACAAGTGCAAGCGCTGCACATTTTGCAAGCTGTTTTCCAAATCCACCCGGTTTTCTTTCTTTCTTTTTCTTCTCCGGTTTTGGATTGCTGCCATATGCATAACTCTGATAACTGGTATTGCTTCCATATGTTCCATAGTTACCGTTCTGGTTTCCATAGCCTGTACTCTGCTGATTGTTCTGGGTGGTTCCGTATCCAGTGTTCTGCTGGTTGCTCTTTGTATTTTCGTATCCAGCGCTCTGCTGATTATTCTGGGTACTACCATATCCATAACTCTGATTGTTGCTCTGGGTGCTTCCATATCCAGTGCTCTGATTGTTGCTTTGAGCATTTCCATATCCTGTGCTCTGGCTGTTATTCTGTGTCGTTCCATAGCCGAAGCCATGACTGTTGCTCTGACTTCCATAAATAGAACTCTGTGTGGAGCCATATCCTCCTGCCTGGGATCCTGTACTGTCGTTCTGTGCATTGTTCTGATTTCCGTTATTCTGCTGATGATTATATGAGTAGAAAGAATCAGAAGACTGATTACTGCTATTATTATTGTTATTATTGTTATTATTGTTGTAATAATTGTTATCCATAACAATTTGCCCCTTTCTCTGCAGCTTCTTACTATCCACTGCCTTTATCTTTATGACTTTAGTCTAGCGTCAAATTGTGTTCGAATTGTGATAAAATTATCAAGAAAAAATGTTTTTTGAAAATAAAAACTTCCCATCTCTCAAATTTTCCTAAACCAGAGAAACAGGAAGTTCAAATTTTTCATTTGTAAATGAATGTTACAGTTTTAATAACATGATGGAATACTGTGACAGAAAATTTATAACCCCAAGAGCTGCAGTTCCTGCAATGAATAAATTTTTCTTTTTTTCACTATCCATGCGCATTACCATCCACAAAATAATAAATAAATACATGAGATCCGTCAGATAATAAACACGGGCACCCGACGCATAAATCGTTGGCGAGAAATGTAACACTGCCTCACTGGCAATTCCCCCAAGAAAAGCCATGCTGATAAAAACAGAATGTCCTGTCACTTTCCACAATAAAACCAGAGTAAAAAGAACTGCTGCTATCCACCAGAAAAAGGCAATCCGATTCTGTGTGGTCATCGTCTGCCATGTCGGCAGTTCAGTGAGGCACTGCTCGATATCAATATATCCAATACCCATCTCCGAAAAAAAAGAAATGCCGGCATAAGGAAGAAGTGCCACCACACTAAAAACGACTGCTAAAGACTGATAAACTTTTGCTTTTTTTGACTTTACCAGTAAAAGGAACCCTGCTGCCCAGATTGCAATAAAAAATGCCTTTCCCTCATTTGCAAAGGAAGATAACATCCACTGGATGGTCATAAATAAATGATTTCCTACAGATAACTCTTTGTACCCTGGCATCCAGGTTGCAATTTCTGATGCCACACGCACGTCATTTCCAGGTGCCATAAAAAGGATCACAAATGCTGCAAATGTTATAACCGTCTGGATCCATATCGCCACCGGTATTCTTTTTTTCTGTAACAGAAGACTTAAAATTGACAGACCTTCAAATGCGAGTAAAACTGCTCCCATCTGCTCGATCGACATCGCTGCAATGACACTGCATGGAAGCGCATAGATCAATTGCCTGTTCGAAAACGCCCCTGTATCAAACACAAGATCTGCAAGAGGCATCATCGCCCAGACTCCTGCTGTGAACGTCCATGTATAAAATATGGAACCATTCACCCAGACCGCAGAATATCCCAATGTCATGACACTCATCAACAGATATCCACTCGCAAGTAAAACCGGATACCGGACGCTTTTCCAGAGATTGCGCCACACGTTTAATTCTCCTGAATTGTGTTGCTCTGTGCCAACATCCACACGCTCCTGATACTCATTCAGTAACGCAATATATCCCGTATAGCCTGCCGTCTTGCATCCCAATCTTAAAATTCCGATTGGAAGCAGCACCATCATAACCGCATCTGCAACTCTCCAAAATCCAAGTCCAAGATTAAATGTAATATATACAATTGCTTCTGCAGCCATTCGTCCTACCCACGTCTGATATCGCCAGGATAAGTACTCGAAAAATCCCATGGTGGTAGAATAATGGTAAAAATAGGTATCATCGCCGTCGGAATAACCCGTCTGATTTAAAATCACAAAAATAGCGATTGCCATGAACGCCCAAAATATCCATACTATTTTTTTTTGATTTGTCTTGCTCTTTTCTTTGTCTGCACTCATATCTATAATATTTATAAATCCCTTAATGTCTTTTTTCTCTTCTAAAAAATCCAGCAAAATTTCTTGAATTGCCAAAGTTCGTTTTTTACAAATTACGGTCTATGCTTATATCCTTGTCATCTAAAATCACCGACTCAATAATATACTTTGGTCTTTTTTTTGTTTCCAGATATGTTTTGCCGATATACTCACCGATAATACCGATTGCAAAAATCTGCAATCCGCCAAGCACCCAAATTGAAACCATAATACTTGCCCAGCCTGGGACAACATTTCCATTAAAATAATCCACAAAAGACTTAATTAGCATTATCAGACTGATTAGGCAGATCAGTAAACCGCCTATTGTAATCATTCGAATCGGTTTTACAGAAAGGGATGTGATTCCTTCAAAAGCAAATGTGACCATCTTTCCAAGCGGATACTTACTCTCGCCAGCAAAACGTTCTCCCCGCTCATACTCCACAGTAGTGCTCTGAAAACCAACCATCGGTACAATACCGCGCAAAAACAAATTCACTTCATCAAAATCTAATAAATTTTCTGTCGCACGCTTGCTGAGTAATCGATAGTCTGCATGGTCATACACAATATCTGCTCCAAGGAAACTCATCAGCTTATAAAAAAGATGTGCTGTTCCCCGTTTAAAACAGGTATCCTTTTTTCTGGAGGAACGCACTCCATAAACCACATCATTTCCTTCGTAATAAGCATCAATCATACGGTCAACCGCATTAATATCATCCTGCAGATCTGCATCCATCGTAACGATCATATCTGCATACTTTACTGCTGTAGCCATACCCGCTAAAAGAGCATTCTGATGTCCCCTGTTTCTTGAGAGATTCACGCCGGCAAACACAGAGTTTTCCTCACATAATCCCTTTATCATACTCCATGTCTGATCTTTCGAACCATCGTTTACAAACATAATACGGCTGTTATCCGCTATTTTATTTTTCAAAACCAGAGACTGCAGCTTTTCTAATAATCTTTTTGCTGTCTCCGGCAAAACTTCCTGCTCGTTATAACAAGGTACCACAATATATAATGTCTTACTCATGAACATCCTCTCTCATATCCCAGTATCCCGGATTCATCGTATACTTTAAAATCTGTTTCCTGCTGAGCTTCTCATAATGCCTGCCCATCCAGAAACCTGCATACTTTCCAACACACTGCATACCAAAATGAAAAACAAGCCATGGCTTTCTTATTGCAAAAAGATAAGCGATCGTACTCTTCACCAGCTTCATACCCTCGGCTTCTGAACTCACCTGTTCAAAAATCTCCGGATGCTGTTTCTGTGAAACTGCGAGATCAAAATTCCTGTGAAACTGCTGCCTCATCGTATAATTGTGTGAATGTACTACCTTTGCTTCTGCTGCATACGCAACGCCATATCCGTGTTCGATGGCATTTGCTGCAAAAAACATATCCTCATTAAAAATAACCGGAGACTCAAATCCCCCCAGTTCTTCAAATAAATCCCTGCGATATGCCGCACAGACATCTGAACAGAAAAACGTTTTGATCCCAAGTGTCGGAATATCTGCCTTTGTCTTAACACGGCTTTGTTTGGGATAATTAAACTGCCTCGTATACTGCTCGACAATATGACAGTCTTTTTTCGGAAGTTGCCTTGCGTAAGCCACTGCAATTTGAACGAATGCCTGTGAATCGCAATCTTCATTACTCTTCCTGTCTTCACAATCATTTCTCTGCTTTACGCCATTCTGCTGTACCCGCGCAGACACCTGATCTTCCTTTAAAAGCAATGACTCCACTAATTTTTCTACCAGAAACTCATCCGCCGGAACTGCATCCTGCGTCATAAAAACCATCACATCCGCATCCGAATGTTCTGCTCCAAACTGCCTTGTTCCACCATGGTCAAAATCTTTCTTCGCAATATGAAATACCTCATACTCACACGGAAGTTCTTTCAATACCTGTTCAATCGGATAAGCTGCTGCTGCCTGTTTCCAGAGTTTCTCTTCCGTATTTAAAATAATTACCCTATGAACGACAAAGGTCTGCCCCTGCAATTTGTGCAGGAGCAGACATAATGTTTCATCCGGTTTATAAGTTGGAATGATAATATCTACTGTCATTTATCTGTATCCACTTCCCTCATTCATACCTGTGTCATTGATAATCTTCTTACTGTTTGCAAGAACGGTATCCGATGGTGTGTATTCCTCATCACCGAACAGGAACTGGTGTAATTCGATTACGTTTGATTCCAATGTACAAGGTACAACCACACTTCCTTTGGATCCGAGAGTTGTTGATCCATGGTTAAACGGAAATCCTGATGTCTCGCCAAGTTTGTAATTAAATACCTGTGCTGCTAATGCAACTAAATCTGCATTTGAAAAACTTGTCTGAATATCCCCAAATACTGCATCGATCAGCTTATTAATCGTAACGAGGTCTGATTTCTGAGCCTTTGCAACCATTGCCGCAAGAACCGTTCTCTGACGCTCTGCACGCTTATAATCATCGCCTTTAGTATAACGGATTCGTGCATATGCGCATGCCTGTACGCCATCCAATGTCACGTTTGTTCCACCACCGGAAAGATACTTGGAATTATTCTTGGTAAGTTTATTGATTTCATCCATATATCCCTGCATAAGAACTGCTTCTTCATCTGTGACTTCATCCAGTGTAATACCACCGAGCAGATCCACACACTCAACAACGGCATTAAAATCTACCGTCACATAATCTGTTATGGACAGATCAAGGTTCTTATTCAACATATTAATAGCCGCCTCCGGACCACCTTTTGCATAAGCAGCATTACATTTCTTAAAGCTTCCATCTCCTGTATCCAGATAAGAATCACGGAATACCGAACATAATTTGACTTCTTTAGTGTCATTATTGATATTGGCGATCATAATGACATCGCTGCGTCCCTTTGACAAATTACCGTTAGAGCGGTTGTCCAGACCAAATAAGGCAATGGTAGTATAACTCTTCATAATCTCCTTGGATTCTTCTGAAATACCTTCATTCACCTCGATGTTTTCAAGTGGAACTTCCTGACGTTCGATTTTTCCCAATTTACTGATTAAAAACAATGCAATAGCTAAAATTAAAACAACTAATATCTCAACGACCAGTAATATGATCTTTCTTTGTCTTTTTTTCCTTCTTATTGCTTCTTTCTGTTTCTTTGTTAAAGCTTTATGATTTTTTTGTCGATTGTGATTTGGTTCACTACTCATTAATTATTTTCTCCTAATACGCATTTTTATTGATAAATCCCTTGAAAACTGTAAGGAATAAAATTTTAATATCCAATCCTAATGTCCAGTTTTCAATATAATATAAATCATGTTCAATCCTCTTTCGAATGGAAGTATCTCCACGATATCCATTCACCTGTGCCCAGCCGGTCATTCCCGGACGCACCTGATGCTTGATCATATATCTTGGAATTTCTTCCCGGAACTTCTCCACATACTGCGGCCGCTCCGGTCTTGGTCCTACAAGACTCATATCTCCTTTTAACACATTAAAAAGCTGTGGGAACTCATCCAGGCTTGTTTTACGCAAAAAACCTCCTACTTTTGTTACACGCGGATCATTTTTCTGCGTCCAGCCTTTTTTCTCCTCTTCCTCTGTCTGCACATACATTGTTCGGAACTTATACATCATAAATTTTTCATTATGAAGTCCAACCCGTTCCTGTTTAAATATCAGCGGACCGGAAGATGTTATTTTCACGAGAATCGCAGAAAGCAACATGACTGGTGAAAAAATCACAATACATATTATGGATCCTGCGATATCCATCAGTCTTTTTATCATTGCATTAAACGTATTCGACAACGGAACATATCGTATATTGATAACAGGCAGACCTAACAAATCTTCCGTATATGGTCTCGTCGGTATAATATTGCCATAATCCGGAATAAACTTGGTATGCACTCCTGACTTTTCACACTGTGATACTATTTTCTCTAATTTGTAGTATTCTTCCAACCCAAGCGTGATTGCAATCTCGTCCAATTTATTTTCCGGCAAAATAAAAGTCAGATTCTCAATACTTCCTATTACTTTCACACCTTTATAAACTGTTCCGCGTGCAATATTATCATCCAGAATTCCACGTATATGATAACCCCATTGAGGATTCTGCTTGATCCGGTCTATATACTGTTCTGCTGCCTTGGAATATCCCACAAGCAGGATATGCTTCTGATTATATCCCCTTCTTCTTATGCTACGTAAAAAACCGCGGACTACAAGTCTTTCTACTTCTTCAAGTACAATGTTGAATATATAAAAATATGCAAACATGGAACGCGAGAAGTTCTTTGCCTCTTCTGTATAAGACAATACAAGGAAAAATCCTGCAAACACAATTAAAATTCCAACTGTATTTGCCATAATAATATTGGATAATTCAAGCCGCCTGCCCTGTACTCTCTTCGGCGTATATAAATTAAACGCATAATATATCAGCAAATAAAGTGGAACAATAAAAATCAGAGCTTTCATATAGAATTCAAATGAAAGAACTCCAACATGATCGTTTGTAAAAATCCCTGAAAGTTTTAACCACCAGGCAAGTGCATAAGAAACAATGACAACCAATCCATCCAAAACAACATGCAATCTATTAAAATGCTGCTGATTATCTTTTATCATAATGCCATCCTTTTCTTAGCTATCATAATTTCAATGATACAATAATTTACCCGAAATCACAACTCTATTTTCTTAAAACGAGCGCTCCAAAATCTTAATTATTTCTTTATTTTCGCGGACATCTCCTGTTTCAAACCGGGATAATGTCCTTTTACCTATATTATGCGCACTAAATTGCACCACAATTCCAATTGTATTTTAAAATAGTTAGAAAGATTTTTCATACGAAATTTCACTTTCCAACATTTTCTGCAATCGCAAATTCCCTCTAAAATCCCCTTGCAGTAGTCTTCTCCAAATCCCTTTCTGACAAAAAAAAGAGTTTTGATAAGCATACCTGTAAAAATAAACGGAACATTTAAAGCCAATTGTAAAACAGGCATATTTTTATAAATCACAAAAATAGTATTTCTTGCTGCAAGAAATACCTTTTTCTTATTGTATCGTGTACCCGTTGTCGCACTTCCGACATGGTAAACCTTCGCCTCCGGAATATACCAATTTTCAAATCCTGCAATTCTTGCCCGATAACCTAAATCCACATCCTCCAGATAAGCAAAATGCTTTTCATCCAATCCTCCGATCTTTCGCATTATATCCATGCGATATATTGCTGCTCCGGCACAGCATGAAAACACTCGCTTTGACGTTTCATAATCTTTACATGGTCTGCCTTTTCCTCTGGCAACGGCCCATCCCATGGCAGTATATAAATCCCCTGCATTATCCAATATTTCATGATTTTTATAATCTATCATCTGGGCTCCACATGAAAAAATATGGTCTGACTTTTTTATCCCCCTTAACAACCACTCCACAAAATACTTATCTGTCTCTGTATCGTTATTAAGCAGAATAACATATGGCGTTCTTGTCTTTTGCACTGCCAGATTTACAGCACCGCAAAAGCCCAGATTTTCATTCAAAGCAATCCATTCCACATCTAAAACATCGGACTTAATATCTGTACTTCCATCCGTGGAACCATTATCAACCACTAATACCTTGAAGTCTTTATACGATTGATTTTCTAATGTCCTGAAACAATTTTCCAGTAAGCTTTTTCCATTATAATTTGGGATTATGATTGTCACTTCCTGCATGATTATTTTCTAATTCCTTTTTATTTTTCCTTTGTTATGTATGTACATCCATGCCGCAGAATATTCCTGACGTTCTTTTTCAGACCAGGATACATATGTGGCAAAGTCTACTTTTGCCAAAGTCATATCCTGCACACCACACTTATAGCATTCTACATTTTTACGCCGCGAAACCATGCGCATCCAGCCACAGTCCGGACATATATATACCCTCATCATAAGCACTTGTCCTCTTTTTCAACTTTAGAATAATTCCATTATATCACAACAAAAAAGAGCTTCCTACTTATTTTGTACGACAAATCCTGACACCATTTGCACATACATATTTTATTATACATATTTTTTCATGATTTAAAAATCATTTTTACTTCTGGTTCATACATAATTCTGTATCCCATTTCTTTTGCTTTTTGGCAAACTATATACGAAAATTCCGGAGTTCTGATTTGTTGTTCATAATCCTCAATCTGTTCCAACACTTCTTTTTTTACTAACATACATTTTTCAGAAACCCTGTCACAATCCATTTGTATATTAGCTCTATGCATATAACCTCCATATCCTTCTCGTAAGCCAGAAAATACATTTTCATCACATGCAGCACCTGTCCAATCACCTTTTTCAAAAAATGCAGCCTCATAAATGCGATGATGTCTATCGTAAATCTTTCCTCCTACAACTCCAATTTTTTTGCGGCTGCAATCTGCATATAAAATCTGCTTCCAGTCTGCATTTAATGGTTTCAAAGATTGATCTGCAAACAAAACGTAATCTTCTGTCTTATTTTCGGTGTTTATCCCATATTCTATTCTGTAAAAGCCAAAATAAGGGGTGACAACCACCTTGCCATTTTCTCCCATCCGCTGTAAATGCGATTCTATCGCACATTTTCCAGCATCAATTGCATAATCCTTGCTTCCAGCACCTGCTGCTGTAGATCGCTCATGTACTCTCCAATGATATAAAACCTTTGGAATATGAATCACATTATCTGCAAGTTCTGTACATCTTAGGATAAAATCATAGTCCTGAGCCCCATCATACTCTTTGTTTATCCCGCCCACCTGGTCCAGCAGTTCTCTGCTGACCATCAAAAAATGTGTTATATAATTATTTGAATTCAAAAGATCCTGATTAAAATCCGGTTTGAAATGAGGTTCGAAAAAAGCCGTTCTATTCTCATTGACCTTATCCTCATCCGAATAAAACATATTTGCCTCTTTCCCTGTTTTCTTCGCACATTTTGCTGCCAATGCCATCTCATATAATGCATCTGGTGTAATTATATCATCATGATCTAAAAAGGCAATGTAATCTCCCTCCGCCATTGCTAACGCCTGATTCGTATTTTCTGCTATTCCATAATTTTGAGATAACTTTTTATAGCAAATACGTGATTTTTTTCCTGTTAATTTTTCATCCATTTTCTGGTATTCTTTTACAATATTTTCAATTTGATTTTCCTCTCCATCCTGCGTTGCATCTGCAAAACATAATTGCCAGTTTTCATAGGAAGATTCTAAAACTGACTCGATTAATTCTCTCAAAAAAATCGCAGGTGTATGGTACAGAGGTGTCACAATACTAATCTTTTCTTTCTTATTCCAATGACTAACCTCCATCCTCTGTTTCTCTAACTGTTCCAGAGAAGCTTTCGTTTCCAAATAAAAACTCTGATACTCAGAATCCTTTTCTCTCTTTTTTTCTATAATTCTAATTATCAAAGTGCGCAGCCCAAATCTTCTGATATAACGGATTCCATAAACTATTGCAGATGTCTTTATTTTCATAATCTGTATTCCTCACATTTTCTATAAGCGTCAGAACTTTCCCATACTAATTCATTATAACAAAAAAATCCAAGGAAAACACTATTTATCCTGTGCTTTCCCTGGACTAATTATATCTGAGAAATTTCTTATTCTACTACAAGATCTCCCCATGCATCATCCGGAACTAATGCAATGTATGTTTTACCAATATTAATCTTAATTTCATTGCCGGATGCATCATAATATTTTGTGTTATCTGTCAATCCGCCTTTTGACCATGTAATCTCTTCTGCTTTACCATTTGTAATATAATAACCTGTTCCCTTATTATTCTCGATTTTATAGTACATGTAACCGTTTGGATCATATACACCGTCACCCCAGCTGTGTAATTCAAATGGTGTACACTGTAAAATCACATTTTTAAAACTCAATTGAGCATTGCCATTCTGTGGATCCACATGCTCTTTCTTGTACTCAAAGTACTTATACACTTTCTCCGACTCGTCATATGTCAAATAAGAGCCATTATGAGGAAATGGAATATCTACTGTAACTGCAGATGTTCCATCCGCAATATCAGTGTCTTCTTTGGCGAATTTAAAGTGATTTTCTGTATAATATTTATTATACTCTTTGCTTGCACCTGTGCTTGCAAATTTTTTGTCCAGATCACCTGAAACAATGTACTCTGTATATTCTCTGGATTTTCCATTATTGACACGGGAAAATCCGCCATTAAAATCATCCACACTTGGAAGTGCAATATATTCGTCAATATAGAATGGTCCACCATCATGACATAATACAGCATTCCATTCTGCTGCCAGAATGCAGTTTGTTACCCTTGCGCTGCGAATACTTCCAAACTGCTCTAATGTCTCCCAATCTTTCACTAAAGCCATGAATCTTGTAATACGGCCATTCTCAGTACTGTTCATCATCTCATAAACAACATCTGCCTGTGTCAGACCATAGTGCGGTAATGCAATTGATTCATTATCTACCATAACAGCAATCGGTCTTTGATTTGCAAGTGACTCATCAATTAATTCTCCTGTCAGCTCATTACGGACTTTACCATCCGGAAGATCTTCTTCCTCCTCATTGTCTACAACATCCCCAACGACTGCCTCTTCGCTGGATTCTTCATAAATCGGTTCTGTGATATTAGCATCTGCCTCTTTCTTACCACATCCTACCGAAGTTACTGCAAGCGTCAGCATCATTCCTAGTAAAAGTGCTCTTTTCTTCAATTGTAAATACCTCTCATATCTTAATATTTTTCATAACTACCCTATATATAGTTAATCTGATAATATTGTAGCACATGATTTATGAATGGAAAAGCTACTTAAGAATATATTAAAAATTATCTTTTTTTAAACGGACAAATTTGTTCGCATTTATAGCATCTTATGCATTTACCAGAATTTACCAGTGGATATAAAAACCCCTTTTCATCCGGGCACATCGAAATTGCACACACCGGACATATCGTGGCACATGCACTACAGCCACAGCAGGTATCCTTTTTTGTGCATAAATCCGGCAGCCTTTTTTCTTCCATATATTACCTCCACCTTCTGAGCCGATTCCAAAATTCTTTCGGTATCATATCCTTTATTTTTCTTTTCAAACTTCTTTTGACAATTGACAAAAACGGTTCTTTATAATGATTTTTTACAAATTCCTCAAACGAAACCTCGTTATATTCTTTCCAAACATTTTCTGTATTATCTGGTTTTTTAAATGGTCTCCGAAGAGGTTCCTGCATATACTTTTCTAAATCGCACTCCTTAAAATCACATTCCTGTAATGAATCCAAAAACCATTTTTCTCCTTTTGGTGTATTTATAAGAACAAGTGAAACTCCCCGATTATCGTCAAATTCCGGGTTAGCAGCCTCTACCCCCCATGCATCAGCTATTGAAATATCCGAGACACGCTGCAGATTTTTATATGGGCATACATAGCATGCCTCACGTAAAAAAGTGTGTTCATAAAACATCTTCATATAAACCTGACTGTCATGCTCTTTCCCATTAATTGTAACTGTTTCCCAATGATCAGACCATCCGAAGCGTTCCTTATTACGAAAATCTATTTTTTCTATTTTCCCATGATATTTTCGTTCCACATACGCCTTATAATCATTCCAGACTCTTGGACTTGGAACACCATGACACACGATATCCATACAAACGAGATGTTCCTCACATCCTTTTGGACACAAAGCCTTTATCCCATCTACCTGACATGGAGTTCCTGTAAACAGGACCAACCTGCCGGCTTTCAAATCTTCACAGGCAAGCCGATATGCATTGTGCATGTCACTCTGCACATACTTTGATCCTCTAAGTTCATCTCTCTCTGTCGCATTTACAGCGCGTTTGTGTACAACATTAAAATTTTTGTCCATTCCTGCGCCGTAAATCACCCCCCCCTGTGCTAACACCTGGTCAGATATTGCTGCAAAAATGCCACCGGACCTGGATAGCATACGACTATCCAGGTCCTTCTGTTTTACGATATATGATTTCAATTCAATCTCTCCATGAATCTTTCTTTATTCTCAATCGCAGTCGTAGTCGGTCTGCCAAGGTCTGCACGGGAACCAAGTGCACATTTCACCTCGATAAACCGGAGACTCTTTGCTTCTTTCGCTGCTTTTAATTCCTTATCTAAATCAGCGAAATTATCAACACATACAGCATAAGGATATCCACAGCCTTCTGCAATTGTGACAAGATCTATGTTTCCTGCAACAGTCGGCATTCCGCCTACAGTCTCATGTGCTGTATTATTCAACACAATGTGTACCATATTATCCGGTTTTCTGCTTGCCAATACTGCCATAGAACCCATATGCATCAGACATGCACCATCTCCGTCTACGCACCATATTTTTTCATTCTTTTTGCTCATAGCGATACCAAGTGCAATCGAGCTGCTATGTCCCATAGAACCGACCGTAAGAAAATCACATTCATGTCCCTGTCCATTTCTTTCACGGATTTCAAACAATTCCCTGCTTGCTTTTCCTGTTGTACTGACAATCGGGTCATTTTCAGTTACAGCAACGATATGTTCAAGAACTTCCTCTCGTTTCATTTGATATTCGTTGGAATAAACGACTTTATTACCATATTCCAAAGCACCTTTTCTCACTACAAAAGCAACGCTCTTTCCATTTGTAAGAACATTACGGAATTCCTTCATCTTTGCATATAATTCGGCTTCCGTTGTCTCTTTTCCTATTACAAAAGTTGCAATATCCATATCTTCCAAAAGTTTCAGGGTTACTTCACCCTGATAGATATGCTGCGGCTCATCATGAATACCAGGCTCTCCCCGCCAGCCAACCACAAAAATACAAGGGATTGCATAAACCTTATCATTCAATAAAGATGCAACCGGATTAATGATATTTCCAATACCGCTGTTCTGCATATATACAACAGGTACATTTCCCGTTGCAAGATAATGTCCAGCTGCAAGTGCAGTACAATTTCCTTCGTTGGCTGCTATCACATGATGTTCAGAAATTCCGTACTTATCGATCAGAAAATTGCATAATGCCTGTAATTGTGAATCCGGAACTCCCGTATAAAAATCAGAATCTAATATATCGAATAATGTTTCTACTCTCATCTCTTTTATCCTCATCAAAAGTTATTATACCACTACATCAATATTCGTAATCCATTTTTAAATTACAATTCATCTATCAATGTAATAATATCTTTAAATGGCATAAGTTTTGAATCCACTTCCAGAGCCCTATGATTTTTCAAAATTTCTTTTGCTGTATTTTCCATTGCCGGAAATGCACTTCTGGTTAACTGATTTGCATAAATAACAATATTTACACCATGAGCCGCCAGTTCTGCCTCCGTAATATAATTATAAGATGTTGGAACAACAACAATCGGTATATCAGAATATCTTGCCCGAAACTTGTCACAAAATTCAATTATCTCATCAGCTGTTTTCTTTCTGCTGTGAATCATAATGCCATCAGCACCTGCTTCCACATATGCAAAAGCTCTGGTTAACGCATCCTCCATGCCACGCTCTAAAATCAAACTTTCAATTCTGGCTATAATCATAAATTCTTCTGTACGAAGAACATTTTTACCAGCTCTGATTTTTGCGCAGAAATTTTCGATAGAATCCTGTGTCTGTTCTACTTCCGTGCCAAACAGAGAATTCTTTTTCAAGCCTGTTTTGTCTTCAATAATAACTGCTGAAACACCCATACGTTCTAATGTCCGGACATTATAAACAAAATGTTCGATCAATCCACCTGTATCTCCATCCAAAATGATTGGTTTCGTGGTAACATCTAAAACATCATCGATCGTTCTCAAACGTGAAGACATATCAACAAGCTCAATGTCTGGTTTGCCCTTTGCAGTAGAATCACAAAGGCTGGAAATCCACATTGCATCAAACTGGTCCAATCCACCGTCATGTTCCACTACCGTCTTTTCTGCAATAAGACCTGTTAATCCAGAATGAACTTCTATCGTTTTAACAATTGGTACTGTTTTTATCAACTGTCTTAATCTTTTCCTGCGATATTCCGGCATTGCCAGTTTTTCCTTAAACTGATCATCGATTTTCTTTACTTTTTCATTATATGTATATGGAACCTCTATTAACTCTCCACCATATTCTTTCAACAAAGCAATTACATTGTCACGAATCGTCTTTTCCGGTCCATCGCACCAATTATCACCATGAATGACATAATCCGGTTTTAATTCTTTAATGACATTATCATACATAATCCTATCCTGTACAATCACTTCATCAATTTCCGGAATATTTCTCACCATTGCCATACGTTCTTCAAAACTTACTGTCGGAAAACGATTATAACGGACCATCTCTGCATCACATAATACACCTGCTACGACTTTCCCGTATTCTTTTGCTTTTTTAACTACGTTCATATGTCCTTCATGGATCACGTCTGTAGCAAAACACATATATACTGTTTTCATATTGTATCCTTTCACTATCTGTATTGTACCGGAACTCGAATATTATTTTCTATAAGCGCCTCCCTTAACACTTTAAAAAACGCTTCAATATCTTCCACATCGATGGCTCCTAACGCACACAATCGAAATGTATCAGTAGTTGTCACTTTTCCCGGATAAATCGTAAATCCACGCTCATAGCAATAGTCATGAACTTTTTGGAAGCTCCAATTCGGATCATCAGGATATACTGCCGACGCAACCAGACCAATTTGAATTTCAGGACGTATCAGTTCTTTAAATCCAAGCTCTTTCAGTCCCTCATGAATGGCTTTCATCACTCTGGAATGACGTGCCCACTTTGCCTCTTCTCCCTCAGCAAAATACTCTTTTAATGCCTGTCGGGTAGCATATACCGTCTGTACCGGTGGTGTAAAATGCATCTGACCTGTTTTTTCAAAATATTCATACTGTAGATATAAATTACAATAATAGGAACGTTTTGGATAATCCTTGGATTTCTTTATGATTTCTTCGTTACCAACTACAAAAGATAATCCTGTCATAGACATCAATCCCTTTTGTGCAGATGCCATACAAAAATCTATATTGTCCTTTTCAATATCGATTGGAACCATTGCATATGTCGAAGTCGTATCAACAATAAAAATTGCATCGTGTGCATGCGCAATTGCCCCTATCTCACGAATCGGATTTCCTACACCCGTACCAGTTTCATTATGTGTTGTATATACCACAGCAATATCTGGATTTTCCTCCATCGTTTTCTCAATCACTTTAAGATCCGGTTGTTCATCGATTGGAAACTGCAGATTGATATGATCCAATCCATAATATTCACAGATTTCAACTGCTCTGCTGCTATATGCGCCATTATTTACAACAAGAATCTTCTTTGCCTCTGGAAGAAGTGAATTTACACATACATCCAAATTCAATGTGCCGGAACCACAAAACAGAACTGAAGTATACTTCTGAGGATCTCCGTGTACGATCCTCACAAGGTCTTTCCTCATCTGTCTCATCATTTCAGCAAATTCATCTTCCCTTGGGCAGATATCAGGCACAACCTGTGCCATTTTTACCGTGTCCGTTGTTGTTGACGGTCCCGGATTCAATAAAATATTCCTCTTGATATTCATTTGTATTCCTCTCTCTGAATGATACGATTCCTATTTGTCTTCGTTAAATTCCTCAGCCGCTGCTGCTGCTGCATTTCTTTCCTGCTCTGTTGACTCATGCTTCTTAACAGATGTTTTGTCCTTAGAGAAAAGCTTCTTGATTTTTCTCCAGTATACACCAACTGCAACACCACCCGCAATAAAAACACCTGCAATAATCTGAACTACATAAGTTAAGGTTGCCGGATCAACATATGCCCATGCATGCGTTGGCATTGCCAAAATAAGAAAGAAAGTAAAATAAGTCACCCAAAAAATTCTTCCGTTCTTTGTAATCTGTTTCATTAAATTTTTCATCAATCTTTTCTCCTTTAATCTTCTGAATGAATTTGTTTTAAACGTAATTTTATATAATTGGCCCCAACTTTTGCGCTGGTTCCCAAATGATATACATATTGTTTCACAAAAGCATCAATCTTATCGTGGTATAAATCTCTCTGCTCGATCAATCTCGTTGCCTCATCTGCTACACGGTCTAACTGATCCAGATCCAGGCTGCATCCGATGCTGTCTCTCATGAAAATATTAATTGGCACAACCCCAATTTTCTCATATTCCGGATTCATGATCTTCATCGGCGTATTAATATACAATACCGGTCTCAATGTTGTAAACGCATATTCATATGCAATACCACTCCAATCTGTAATGATCAGATCTGCATTAAATACTGTATCGTTCGAAGAAAAATCTGTCTGAATTTCAATATTCTTATCTTCTGCAAACTTATCTTTTAATAATTGCATCTTCTCTGGCATATGTCTTACATGCTGTGGATGCGGACGCACGATCACCTTATATCCTGTAGCCCGCAATTTCTGTAAAATATCCTCGAGACAGGAATCCACAATATTATCTTCCTGCCATGACGGAGCGATCAGGATCGTTTTCTGTTCATTGATCACTTTTTCTTTTGACTCATAATCTTTTCGCATATCATCGAGCAGGCAGTAACCCCAGTTTAACAATACTTTATGTGGAAGATCATAGGTTTCTTCCATCTTCTCGACCTCATCTTTATGATGTGGACCTACGCAGAAAATAGTGTCAAAATGATCGATACTTCCCTTTCGATACGTCATATTCATACTGTCAATACTATGTGGCACATGAATATACTCCATGTCCTTTCTCACATAACTTCTCTTGATATGATAAGTTTCAAGATCAGGCATTGTCATAACAACAATATCACAATCCAGCTTCATCATCAGAGTGATCAGTTTCATCTCTCCGATATAATATGCTTTAAACCTCTCATGCCTGATCTGGAAAACCTGATCTTCCGGATCACTTGTAACATAATGAATCACAATATCCGAGTTTTCCAATAACTCTTCGATCATTCCACGATAATATTTATAAAATCCTGAGGATTCAGAATAAAACATTAACTGTTTATTTTCATTGTCTTTGGCAAAAAACCTCTTATAGTCCTCTTTTTCCTTAGCCTTATAAGGAGCCATCTTTTTCTTATAGGCATCCTCTACCGCTTTCTGTTCTGCCAGCAGACGTTTACTTTCCTCCAACGCCTCGTAATCAATATATTTTTTCGGGTTATAAACTGCATTTAAAATGTAAATCAACGCTGTGGAGAACAAGTTACTGAAAATCCAGTACAAACCAACTCCACCCGGAACCAGGAATGTAAAATATGTTGAGAATGCAACTGTAAAAATTGTTACTCCCCATTGTCCCAAAGCACCCTGCTCTTTCTGCAACACGTTCGCCTGATTCTGGCATGCACAAAGTAAAACAGTAGAAAGACAGCTGAACAGTGGAATAAGAAGGATCCATGCCAATACAGTAATGTGTGGAACTACAGACAGATCCAGACCAAGAAAATGTGTGTTGATCGTAGCTGCCTGTGCTGCGATCGCCTCAATATCAATGCCTGTCCCTGTCAATGCATTCTGAAAAAATCTTAAGTTATCCGGATTCTGCAATGCTGCCATTGCCTGAAGCTGTGCGCCACTCCCCAATTGATCTACCCCCATCAAAGAACAGGTAGCTGCCACGATCTGATCACAGACAGATGTCTTGATATGCATCAAATGCTGCATTGGATTATAAATGACATTAATCAGGCCAAGAACCAATGGAATCTGTAATAACATTGGCACCATACCAAGCATTGGACTATAGTGTGCCTTCTTGAACAACTCCATCTGTTCATCCGCAATGCGATCTTTATCGCCTGCATGCTTATATTTAATCTCATTTATCTGTGGCTGGATCTGTATCATTCGAATACTGTTTTTCTGTACCATAATAGATACCGGCAGCATGACGATTTTGCTGACCAATGTAAACAGAATGATTGATAAACCATAGTTTTTCACCAACTGATAGCATCCCCACATGACATATCCAAGCGGAATACCAAACACCGTGTTAATAAAACTCATCATTTCCTCCTAATGTGACCGTATCTCAAAATATTAAGATACCTATTTTATTCTTACATACCAAAATAGAATTTTATCAAATAAAAGGAAACTTGTAAACCTATAAACGATGATTTCTTCTTAAGATTTGCTTAAAATCTTACTGAAATCTATTCCGATAGTTTTAAATAAATTCTGTATTTCAACTCCACATCCCGTATCTGCGGAATGATATTATCATATACCTCCTCTTCCTTGAATTTTCTTATCAGATCATCGCTATGTTCATACGCCACACGATCACTGTCAATTGTACACTCATAATACCGGATCCTGTCTGCCAGTTTATCCATTGTCACAACCTCATGCCCTGATTCTATATCCAAATGGATCTGCTCATCTGTAAGTCCAATAATATTGACAATTGCAATCGCCGGCACATCCCGTCTGATAGCTTCTCCTGCCAACATCTGTATATACTCACAATAACTCTGGTTTCTCTTATCCGCATTGTCCACTTTGTGCTTATGCGTTTCCTGTTTATCTGTGTTCTCTGCATAATACCAGTTTTTTGCGTCTGAGCTTCCGTATAATTCGACATGCTCCGGAAACTTCACTGTCTTGATCACATAGATTGCCTGATCACCGATCACGATATGATCCACATGCATTACTTCATACATCCCTGCATCATGATTAAACGTCTCTGTCTCATAATAACCATTATTTATTGTACAAAACTTTGGAAAGTTTTTGATCAGATACTGCTTTGCCTGCTGTATTGCCGCTTCATGCTCCTGCTCTCTCTCCATTTCTTCTCTGGAGATATGAATGTCCACATTCTCCCAATCAATTTCGCTGCGACGTAATCCCGGTCTTACCATAACTCACATTTTCCTTTCATTTCTTTCAATCTCTTTTAACAGTTTCCCTGATTCTCAAAGCAACCTGTTAAATTAATTAATTTTATTCCCATTCATGCAAAAAGACCATTCGATATCGCGTAAATTTAAATTTACGTCACATCGAATGGTCTCTTTGTCCTCTGGAATTTACCATAATCTCAAAATTAACTGGAGGTACAAAACCATGAAAAAGAAAATTTTTGCTATCACATTATGTGCACTTATTGCAGCCGCTTCTATTGTTGGAAGTACAGGAGTTGTGGATAACTCTTATGAAGTTGCTTCTGCTTTCGGTCCTAGAGCTGGCGGATATTAAAAATCAATTTGATAATGGATTTTGCACCATTCAATTGCTGTTTGAACCATATCTTTTCGTCTCATCGCTTTAAAAATTGTAATTGCTTGGTGCAAATGTTCTTTTCCTTTATCAATTTCACCTAATTCTACTAAAGTTCCGCCCTCATTAAATAATAAAATAGGAAAAAATGCTAAATTTCCATATTGAATGCAAAAATTTACTCCTTCATCAGCCATCTTTAGCGCTTCTTTATGACAATTTTTATCTCCAAACCAACAGCTCAGATTATACAAAATCATAGGATACTTTGCTGTTTTCATCCTACCATCTACAATTCTATTTTCCATATATTCTTTCAACCACAAGTCAAGATGGATTGCATCCATAATATTTCTTTCATCATTTGAATATAAAATAGCAATGCTATTAATTATCATAATTTCATCAAAAGTTAAAAGATTATTCCTAAGTGGCTTCTTACCATCAAAATCAGGTAATGTAATATGTATCGCCTTCATATACAGCTCCATAGCTTTTGAATAATCTTTTTCTTTCTGGCGTGCCAACTCTCCTTTTGCAAAATATAAACATTGATGTTCTAATTCCGAAGCGTTTGTTGCTAATTTTTCAACAATTGATATATGTTCCTCCAGTTTTGCCACATCTTCATCCGTTATATCCCTGATCAAACTCTGAATCGCAGAATACAACTCCATCTCTTCCCTGCTCACAAAAGAATTAAACAAATTATTCTCCGTACCCAATCGTTCAAACAGTTTCTCCAAAATAAGTCGTCCCGGTTTTTGTGCTCCATTTTCAATTCTTGACAAAGATGCAGGTGTACAGATTCCGTAACTGACTTCTTCCTGTGTATACCCTTTTCTCAATCTGGTTTCTCGCAAAAAATCTCCTACAACGTATACTGCCATATTGTATCTCACCCGTTTCTCTTTTTTGTATTTGATACTTATAATATAACGAGTTTTCAGTCAAACTTCAACTTTTTATTAATAATTCTTTCAATTCAACAATTTTAAGTATATTTTTCTCAAAACACAAGACTTTATACATTGTATTCTTTAATTCTAAGAATTGTCAATACGAGCTTTTTAAAACAATAATCACGATATTTTCAATCAGCATTTTACATATATTATGATTCTTTCTCATACTTTTCAATCAAACATTGATGTTCTTTGCAATTTTTATCATAACTGATTCCTACAAGCAGAATATCCCCCGTATATTTTTCAATGGCTGTTGGATACTTTTTATTCTTAATCTGCTGTATGGCAGTCTGTGCTTTCTGATTCCATTTCAGTTCCACAATTAATGCAGGATAATCCGCTTTATATTCAGGTTTTGGTATATAAACAAAATCAGCGAATCCACGACCTGTCGGCAATTCCCGAATTGGTTTGAAATAATATTGCATTGCACTAAGATATGCTATTGTCAATACACTACTCAACGAATTTTCATTATGATACTGAATAACAGAAATATACTCATTATGAATTTTCTCTATCTGAGTTCCAACCATCACACCATCCATATCTAACGTCGCATCCAGAAGTCTTTCTGACTCCTGCTGAAACATCAACATTTCATTCCAAGACCGGCTTTCAACTGCCACTGTAAGTTCCTGCCGAATCTCTTCATTCGGAATAAACGCTGTTTTTGTATACTGATCATAACCAAGATATCCCAGATGAATCATATAAGTAAGCACATCATCCTTGCTGTGAATATTTACAGTATCATTTTTGAAAGTTGCAGTATCAACCTTCACATTTGCACCAGAAAGCATTTCAATAATAGCTGTTTTCAAACCATCATAATTCATATTAATCAAAGGAGTAACTGCTTCATAAGATGCCGTTTCGGACCAATAACTTTTAAATTCTCCTTTTAACATCACACCTACAACCGCTCTCGGATTATAAACTTGATAATCCTTCAAAAGATAACCATCATACCAGCGTTTGACTTTATCAAAATCCTGATGATATTCCTTCGAAAGTTTCTCTACTTCATCCTCCGTAAAACCAATATAAGGAGCCAGATTGCTCGCACTCAACATTGTAAACTCATCAAAATTATTCAATGCAGACTGTGTTTTTTCTTTTTTTACAGGAAGAATACCTGTAAGATAAGCAAGCTGAATGTATTTAGTTGGTTCAGTTCCTTTAAACATTCCCCTCAGGAAATTGATATACGCCTCCTGAACTTTTCCATTTGTTGCCGCGTCTCGAATCAGAACATCCCATTCATCAATAATGATAATAAACTTTTGTCCGGTTTTTTCTCTTACAATGGAAAGTGCATCCGGTAAACGTGATACTTCCCATGTAAAAATATCTGGATATATTTCCCGTAATTCGCTCAAAACTGAATCTGTAATAAGCGTTACAACATTATCAACGTCCTCACAATTCGCCAAGAACCACTGGATATCAATATGAATCACATCATACTTATTGAGATGCTCCCTGAAATCTGCTTCCTTACTAATTTGCAATCCAGAAAACATCTTCTCAGAATCCGCACCCTTACTGTAATATGCTGCCAACATATTTGCTGCATACGACTTTCCGAATCTGCGTGGTCTGCTATTACAAATATAAGCCTCTGTCGTATCAAGAACACTGTTCGTGTACTCAATCAAACCAGTCTTATCCACATATATCTTAGAATTCAACGCAACCTGAAATGCACTATTATCCGGGTTTACGAATCTACCCATGTCTTCCTGTCTCCTTCCTGTTTCTTCTAAATAAAGAATAACAGTAATTTTGCTAACTGTAAATGTAAAAGTGGTCGTATAATAATTATTATACGACCACTTTCAACAATGCTATGCAGGAGCAAACATTTTCTTTAAACTTTTTATCTTAATGATACATAATAGTTGTTAACTCACTTTTTTGTAAGAGAATTTAAACTCTTCTGCCGCCTGCGGTATGGTATCAAATCCTACATATGCCCAAGGTGCAATGACAAAAGTCGCCAGTACAGCTGATACTGCTCCAACTGTTCCACTGTTAGCGAACTCGTCTATCGACGTATAAGTTCCATTCGTCCATGCAGCAATAGCATCAGACTTATGAAATCCCCACCATGGAGCCATATTGGCAAATGATGTCTTACTGCTCACTAAGGCTGCTATCGTCAATGTCACAACAGAAATGCCTAGCAATGCTGCGAGAATCGTCTGTACAATCCCCGCCTTCTTCACGCCAAGAATATTCAATATTCCAAATAAAATCAATATTCCCATAGCAAGCAACATTTCTCCGAGCCAGACATCATAACCTGCCACCTGATAATGCAACCCCCATTTTAAAATAACTGCTGATCCATCTAAGCCATCGACAATTAGACCAATTCAGTCGAATTCATTGGAACATTTGTCAAATAAGCCACTACCAGAAACCATCCACAAACATATGCCGTATTTCTGCCAAAGCACATCTTGGTAAAAGTAAATCCGCCGCCTGCATTTGGATACTTTTGCACCAAGTGCCATTGCCCATACATGTGTAGGACTTAACTGTCTCTGAAGTTGTCCCTGATTATCATTTTTTTATAATTGCTCACATTTGTCGCTTTTATCAACCTGTGACATAACGATTATCAATTGCCTTTAATTCGTTAAATGTATCAATCTCTGTAATATCCTCTGCAATACATTCACGAACATGCACTTGGTAATTTTCCTTTTTATAAACAAGCGGCACCTGCTCCCAATAGCGCTCTTTTCCACCCTGCGATAAATAAACCTCATTTAAGTCATTGGCAAGCTTGATTCCATCTGCTTCACTCCAGTAGGAAATTCCAACCATCTGATGACAGTCGGTACCACCTACTTTTTCTTCTGTGATCACACCATTATGATCGGTTGCAAAACACCAGTCATCCGTGGACTCCACCGGAATACTCAAGAAATTTGTTTCATATTCATACTTACGAATCAGTTTTTTATTACGGAGCAGTAAATCTGCTTCCAAAACATACGCATTCTGCAGAAGATATCTGACACATACAGCGGAGGAAATATTATTTGCTTCATTATAAATCGGATTCTCAACAAATCTGATGTTCGGATATTTATAAAGAAGCTGATCAAACTGTTCTCCCAGATATCCACGCACAATAACAATCTCAGGAATTCCAGCTTCTACCGCTGCATCAAGAAGTGTATCAATAATGCGTGTTCCGTTGACTCTGACAAGCGGTTTAGGCGTATTCAAAGTGATCGGCACCATCCGGCTTCCAAAGCCTGCTGCTACAAATATTGCTCTCTTCACACGATAAGGTTCCAATGCATCCAGACCGGCCTGTGTAATCTGTCCATTTTTGCAATAGTTTTTTTCTGTCAATTCTTTGACTGTCTTATTCACGGCTTCAGCTGAAATTTTTAACCGCTCTGCCATATCTCTCTGAGATACAACCTCTTTTGTCTCTGTCAGAAGTACCAACATATCAAATTCTCTTTTTGTGATCATACTTTTTCTCCTAAATACATAAATCTTGTTGAAGTATAGTACTAGCATTCATTGTTGTCAATGTTACATATATAATCGGAACACTTTTCGATAATTTATCTAATTCTCCTGCTTGCATAAATATTCATCTAGTGTATCATTTTTTCTATAATTGAATTTTATTTCAATACATTTTCCTTTAAATACTCCGCAATATATCTGGATACTTTCTTACCTCCACTCTCATTCAAATGTGTTCCTGCATCCAGACTGTCTTCCTCAAAATTCAAACCAATAACATCTGTCACCTTCATACAATTAATCAATTCAACCTCATGTGTATCTGCCCAATCCATAACTGTATTTGTCATCTCCACCGTTTTCTCATTGCATGGAAACGGTGCACGCACCAATACCAATTCTGTACCATGCTCCTTACACAGTTCATTCATCATATCCAGATATCTGAAATTTTCTTCATAAACAGGTCGTCTTTTTTCTGAAAATATCTCATCCCAGGATGCATACCCACAAGGCTGTGCGCCTGCCCAATGTTTGAATCCTCTCCCTTCTTCTGTAAAATACGGATTCATTACACTCTCTTTCCAGCCCTCAAAAGACGAATAATCCAATTCCTCCCATCTGGAATGATATTTACCTAAAGGGAATAAATAATCCAACTGCAAATCTTCCGGCACGCAATCTTTTATTGCATCCACTTTTATGTCAGAATATCGCAGATCATTTAATGAAGAATCTCTCACGCCCTCGCTCGTAAATCCTGTGTCATCCTCATCATAAAACATACCAAATATCTCTAACACAACAACATCAATATCGCTGTTATCCAACGCATCCTTGACATAATAATATGTATAATTCATTGTCTGCTGCTGCCTGCCACGATTATAGGTTTTCAAATTATAATCGTCAAATATTTCAGGATCAAAGGTACAGTAACTTTGGCTTGTTCCAAAAAACACTACATCCCAATGTTCTTCTTCATAAAAGTCTGGTATTCTTGGAAGCAAAGCTTTCGAAATATAAAATATTCCGCTTCCCAAAATCCCTAAAAAAAATATAATCTTTAATATACGTCCTGCAACTTTCATCTCGTTCCTCATATACTAATTATCAGTTTTTTCTTTCGATTTGTTGATATTGCAATTCCTCTATAATCTCTCTGTCTCAAAACTGAAAATATATAAAATTTGTTTCTGAATATCCACTTCCCCAGATTCCAAAAATCAAAATCCCCAGAATTCCGACAATAATAATAGTCCATCTTATTATAATATTTAAATTTAAAATCACATTTCGAACTTTTACTCCACGATATTTACATACATCTGCCAATAACAATAATAAAAGCGAAATAACAAGCACTATAAAATTTGGCTTACTAAGTCCCAGATCATAAAGTGCACCATTAGCCAGAAGTACCGGATCATTCATATGGAAAATGCTCTCTATAATATCAAACGCATGCTGTATTGTATCTGCACGAAAAAAAATCCAAGTAAGATCCACTAATATAAAGGTCACAAACATATAAACTATCATTAATGGCAAGAAATTTTTCTTCAGGTGTAAATTTTCTTTGATTTTATTTCTAAGAGGTGTAAAAATTGCTCCTATTACCTGATAAACACCATTCAGACCTCCCCATACAACATATGACCAATTTGCTCCATGCCAAAGACCGCTTACCAGAAACACGATCATAATATTTATATATTTTCTGATTTTTCCTTTTCTGTTTCCTCCTAATGGAATATAAAGATAATCTTTAAACCAGGAAGAGAGTGAAATATGCCATCTTCTCCAAAATTCTGCAACAGACTGAGACAGATATGGACTATTAAAGTTCTCCATCAACTCAAATCCCATAACCTCTGCAGCTCCAATTGCGATTGTGGAATATCCCGCGAAATCACAGTATATCTGAAATGCAAACAATACACTGGCTAAAAGTAAATACCTGCCATCATAAATGTCAACATTCGCATATACATTATCTACAAAGATTGCAATTCGGTCTGCAATCACCAATTTCAAAAAATATCCCCAAATCATTAGTAACAGTCCATCACACATTCTCCCATAATGATATGATTTCGGATTTCGCAGCTGATTCAATAAATTCTTTGAGCGTTCAATTGGTCCTGCTACAAGTTGTGGAAAAAAAGATACAAATAACGCGTATCGAAAGAAATTCTTTTCCGCCTCAATCTCTCTACGATACACGTCCACAGTGTATCCTAAAGCCTGAAATGTATAAAAAGAAATCCCTACTGGAAGTAATACATCTAACGATGTATTTACTGTCGGCAAACTCGTGTGATCCAATACTGCATTTATACTTTCGATTGTGAAATTAAAATATTTAAAGAAAAATAAAATTGCAAGATTAGCTACAATACATCCTACAACCACCCATTTTTTTGCCTCTATTTTTTCAGGGCGATTATCATTCAACCACTGAATCACTATACCACTTATGTAAGTAATTGCTGTAGACAATAACAACAATAATGCATACTTTGCATTCCACCCCATGTAAAAATAATAACTTGCAGTCAAAAGCCACAGATAACTTACTCTTTTGGGTAATAGGAAATAAACTACGACAACTATTGGGAAAAATACAAAAAAACTATATGAATTAAAAAGCATACCTTCTCCTACGTTATATATCTTTTATTTATATTGATACAAATACTTTTCTGGATTATCTAACATCTCATAATTTGTCATAAAAATCTCATTTAAAACTATTCTAAGTGTATTAATCCCACTTTTACCTTCAATATCCATCTCTTTTCCCTGATAATAAACACAGTTTAAAATATTCTGCATATAAGGTGTTTCTATAGTTGCGTCATACTCAGGCGTTCCGTAGCACTCCATCATATGATAAGGATAACGAACTCCATGATCAGATTGTATAATAATAATAGCATTTCTATCATTTTGTAAAATACCATCCACTGCATTCTCCATACAGGCATTTACATACTTTAATTGATTTAAATAAAGACTCTTGTCTGCCCAATTGGATGTATTTCTATAATCAACTGCTCCCCCTTCCTCATCGATTACAAATGGAGGATGAGGACACGACACATACCCTATTGTTAAGGTGGGTTTCTCCTTATCAACCATTTTATAGCATGTCTGCATCGTATTTAATATATTTTTTAAATCTGATACATAATATTGTGTATCCGTACTGGTTTCAATTTGTTCTGCTTTATAATCTTTTATTAATTGAAAAATACTTTTTTGCAAAATATAGGTTGAAATTGTATCCACTACATCTGATGTTGCAATAACATTGCACCCATCTTCATCCAAAAACTGGGTATGATTTATCAAATTAATCGTATATCCATTCGTTTTAAAAATTTGATATAACTTAGGATTTTTCATATATTTTAAATTATTTGCTTCCAGTTCGTCTGGAGAAGCAACATACTCCAAATTTAATAAATTAGGTATATTTACTGTCGTAGAACATGACTCATAATTATGACTTGTTGTTGAAATATTAAACCCATTTTCCTCAATATGTTTTAAAAAGACTCTATTATCATAATTATAATACCGTTCCAGCCCCTCTACCCCAGCATATTCATCACATATAAAAAAATATACATTTGGCTTTTCTTCAGACACATATTCTATATTCTCTGAATTTTCCACTTTTTGATAATTTAGTTTTGAGCATATTGTTGGAAGCGCCACAAAAAAATTCATTGCAATTAGTACCAGAAAATATATTCCAATCAACATACAAATATTTTGTTCAGATCTGATTTTTTTCTTAACCAGAATCATAAACATAAATATTATAAAAAATAAAATTACAATTATCTTTTTTCTTCCAATCACATGATCTACTTTGCTTAAAAATACATTAAAATTAGTTAAGATAAAAAGTATTACATCACTGGCTAACACTGCCTTACCAGTATTCTTCATGAAAATAATACAAATTACAAACACTACTATCGCTAATGCCAAAAATTTTTCGAATGCAGGTAATGCATCAATAAGTTTTGCCTCATCGGCATTCTGGAAATACATAAATAAACATGGATACAAAATAACAAACGCTATTGTACTTATTGTAAAAAATTTTTTTATACTTCTTCTCATTTACTTTTACCTATTTTGTTGCATATATCACTAAAATCCTGTACTTGCCTTAAAGCCTTCCGGTGCTGGCAGCATCTCATAATCAGTTCCAAAGTAAGTATTCAGTACCGTTCTCCATGTATTAATACTTGTCATACCTTCTATATCGAGCTTTTCACCCTTATAATAGACACAGTTTAAAATATTCTGCATATATAAAGTCTCTACTGACGCATCATAGGCTTTGGCACCATAATGATCAACCTGCCAGTGCGGATATCTTGCTCCATGGTCAGACATTAGTATAATTAATGCATCCGGATCGTTTTTCTGAATATCCTCTACAATTCTTTCCATACATTTTGTAATATATTTGTATTGGTTAAGATATATGCTTTTATCTTTCCAATTTGTTTCATCCTCTTTCGCTATCCGATTACCATCTGCGTCAAATGTAAAATATTCATGTGGACATTCTGCATAAGCAAAAGTAAATGTTGGTTTACTATCACTCGTATAATCTGTAATATTTTCCATAATAGTCAACACATCACTCAGATTCGTATAATAATCATTGGAGTTTCCGCTTAATTTTTGTTTTCCCCAACTCACAAAAGAATCAACTTCACTCCAGATACCATTGTCAAGAACATAAGTAGATAAATTTTCTTTCTTCTGTTTATAATTTAAAACATTACAATTGGTATCTGAAAATGTATTCAAATGATTGACCATATTAATCTGATATCCATTATTGGCAAAGAGCTGATATAGATACGCATTCTCCGATCGCGCCATATTATCAATAGAGTAAATATCATCACTTGCTACATATGAGAGATTCAGAATATTGGGTACAATTGTAGATGTCCAAATAGACTCTGTGTTATGACTTCCATATGAAATATTAAATCCCCTCTGTGTAAGAAAATCTGAAAATTCCTGATTATCGTAATCATAATAGTGTTCAATATTCTCAAAACCCGCATATTCATCAAATAAAAAGAAATATACATTCGGCTTGTCTCCGGTAAATCTTTTTTCGGCAATATCATTTTCTTCCTGTGAGACAGCTGTCTTATTATTATTGGTTAATATCTGTGGAATTGAACTTATCAGGTTGAAAACTATGAGAACGAAAAACACAATTCCGAGAATTGTACAAATATTTTCCGGCTCATTTATTTTTCTTTTTACAACAGAGAATACTATCGTTAATATAACTGCAACAATCACAAAAAAATATGCTTTTCTCATACCCGGGATTATTTTTTTGATTGCTCCAAGAATCGTATTAAAATTCATAAAAAGAAGTAATGCTATCTCACTTGTTAAAAAAGCCTTTCTTATGTTTCTAAATAGTACACTAAATGCAACTAATAAAACTACTGCTAAAATCAAATTTTTCCCGATCGATGGTAAAATTTCTATAAAATGTCCCTCCGACATGTTATGAAAATACATAAACATGCTCGGATATAAAATAATTGCGATCATCGAAATAAAGCATTTGACATTGTTTTTAATTTTCATCTCTTTATCCTCTGTTTTATCAAAAGTTTGCCATCCTAATAATAAGAATCTACCATTGGGAAAATTTCATGTAATTCATTATCATATTGATACTGGATTGCACCAAGATTTCCATCATATTCATATTTATAATAAATATTTGCTCCTCCCTGCATTCCATCGTATCTTTTCACATCCGGATATTCCGTATCATATGTTCTATCATAGAAAACACGATGTCGCACCTCATCCTGCTTAAACTCATGAAAACTCTGTCCAAAAACAGAATAATCTTCTCCTAATAACTCTACAATCGTTGGCATAAGTTCCTCATATGTAATAGGCGCATTATTTTCCTGCATTACATCATGCGTCTCATGAGGCTCTTTCATAAAGAAAATAGGTTGGGCATTTCTACCTGTTCCATGATCCGTCATAATAATAATTGTAGAATCATCATAGGAGCCTGATTCCTTAATCTGGTTAATATACTCTGCCGCTAACAAAAAAATACCTTTTATAGTATCATCTCTATCTGGATCCTGTGCATATTGACAATTTGCATCATTAATAAATTCATGTCCACCATTTAAGTGATTCACAACAAAATAATTGCTGGAATCATCAATCGTCAGACCTTTTTCCATCATTGTATTGTAAAAATTCGGATTTGAATACTGCATCGTATTATTCGGATACGATACAATACTTGCATATTGTTCATTCTGTACATCAAATTTTGGTTTAAAATATTCTGGCATATATCGGTATAATGACATTTTCAGCATAGTTTTATACAAAAGTGGCTTATCAATTTCTCTTGCATCATCTTTTTCTATAATATTGTCTACTTTTCCTTCCGCAATTTCAAGACTATTACCTCCCGTCATAACTTCTGACAAATACGAAAACACATTCATCTTATAATTATGACTATGTAAAATATTAAAATATGCATTCGTTTTCTCATTGTCCCAACTTTGTTTAAAATAATCATTTACAGATAAACTTAGATCCAATGGATTTCCTGTCAAGATATGAATAAAGGATGGATATGTTCCATAATAATTACAATCTGCATTGTTATAGTATGTGAAATCTTCTAACCCTTTTGTAATATCCGGATAAGTTGCTCTTGCTTCCTCAAACCATTCATTTGGCAAATTATCAAAAAGAAGTACAATAATATTCTCATTGGAAGAGATTGTAAACTGCTGCTCCATGTTTAAACAAAGTTCATTTTCAGCATAATGAAAAGCTCCATCATCTGTTGTCAGAAATAAGGAGCCGTATGCAACCAGCTGGACTAATAAAAGCACTGTTGTTGTAAGCTGTATTACCTTACTCCATTTCTTTTTGCAAACAAATGTGATGACAAATGTAATTGCAATTGCAGCTCCCCAAAAAACAGCATTCTTTATTACTCTGTCGGCATCTGGAATATACCCCTCTGCTGTCACACCAATCTGGTCAATCCCTTTATTTAAAAACATAACCTGAATATATCCGGCAATGGATAATCCCCAGACAACTGCTAATATAATCTTCCGGATTATTTCTGGGAAAAATACCAAAACGAATGCAATTATGATGGAAATGGTAAATCCAACCACAAAAAATAACCAACCGAATTCCCCATATACAACTCCCAACTCTGTATAATTACCAAAAAAGACTTCGGACGGACCAAAAATCCCAATCATAAAGATAAATAGAAAGACAGATTCCCAACATAAAAAAAATTTTTTCAAATATTCTTTTTTTTTCATTTTTGCACCTCATATAAAGTTAATAACTCATATCATTTTACATGATAACCCTGTGTATTTCAAGAATTTTCAACTGAATACTATCCCTTCCCTGCGTTCTATGCTATAATTGCATTCGTAATTTTTCAATCGAAATACATTTAATAAGAAAGAGGAAATTTATGTTAAAAAAAGCTGTTACACCCGGTTCTTTTCTTAAAAACTATTTATTTACACTTTTGATCGTATTTCTGCCATTGTTCATGTTTGGCGTTTTCGGTCCATCTGAGATTTTTTTCGGCAACTACAGTGAATTTGGTTTTATCTATAGGGAATTTGGATGGAAATTTCTGGGAATTTCTGTAGTCCTTGCGCTTTTTATCGCCCTGATCTTACAGATTGTTCCAAAATTTCCGCGAACACTGATTCTCTCCGTTTTATGGGGTTTTACCATTGCCGGGTATATTCAGACCATGTTCCTGAATAAAAATCTCGACCAGATCGGGGTATCTGCTGAAGGATACACCGCCAATGCCACACGTGTCATCCTGAATGCTTTATTCTGGCTTTTTATCCTTGCTGCATCTGTGCTTATCTGTATTTTCAAAAAAGAATTCTGCATCCGGCTGCTCGGTGTGACAAGCGGTATTCTTCTTGGAATTCAGGCTGTAGGATTTGTGTCTTTATTTCTTACAGCAGATGCTTCTGCAATGGCTTACAATGACACCGATGGAGAACTCTCCCTAAGCGGTGCCGAACAATATACACTCTCCTCTAATGAAAATATTATCCTGTTTGTTCTGGATAATTTTTCCAACACCTTCTGGGATGAGGCGCTCGCTTCCTACCCGGATATGACAGATTCTCTTTCTGATTTTACATATTATAATAATGCTGACTGTGCCTACTGGGGAACTTATCCATCACTTGCACATATGCTTACCGGTAATCCTCTGGATACAGATCTTTCTGTGAATGACTGGTTAAAGCAATGTTGGAATAACGATTCCACAAACGCGTATTATAAACTTCTCGGAAAGCACAATTACAAAGTAAATCTGTACACTCCTGTGACCAGTCTTCTTACCGGAACAGATACTCTGGAATTACTTCAGGGGAAAATAGATAATGTAGGAACTGAATCTTCCTCAAGAGAGATCGACTATGAAAAACTCAATAAAACGATGCTGCAAATGTCCTGCTATCGTTTTTTACCTGAATATTTCAAACCTGGTTTTGATGTAAAAAACTCACAATACACCACAATTGTATCCTACCCGGATAACGAAATGATGTATTCCAACTATAGTTTTTACGAAAAATTACAAGATACCAGACTAAGCCTTGATTCAACATCCAACTATTTTACGATCCAGCATCTGAATGGCACGCATGAATTCGTCAACGACGAAAACTGCGCTTATGATCCCGATAATGCAACTTGTGCGACAACTGTAAAAGGTATTTTTACAATGCTTGATGCCTACTTACAACAGCTTAAAGACCTTGGTATTTATGATAACTCAACGATTATTATTACCGCCGATCATGGTTCCGAAGCACGTTCACAGATGATTTTCTTTATGAAAGGAAAAAATGAAACGCACGACTCTATGCAGACAACGAATGCTCCAATCAGCCTGAATGATCTTGTTCCTACCATTGTGGAAGCTATAAGTGAAGATTATACTCCATACGGTCAGAGTGTCCACGATTTTTCTGCTGACGAGTCCAGGGAACGCAGCGTTTACATCCGCGTAAGAGACGATGCATATCCTGCCGTCAAACGCTTCGATGGCGTGACCGAAGGCGGCATGAATGCTTATCATGTATATACTTATTATGGCACACTGAAAGACCTTGTCTTTCTTTATGACAATGGACATTATACACCTGTACAGGTAATTGATTCCTATTTCTAATGATTACTTAAGGAGATTTTTATGTCATTTAACTCATCTGACTTTTTAATTTTTTTCCCGATTGTGGTATTGATATACTTTCTGATTCCACAAAAGCTAAAAAACTACTGGCTTCTGATTGCCAGCTACTATTTCTATATGTGTTGGAATGCCAAATATGCTCTGATCATTCTTTTTTCTACCATAGTGACATACCTTAGCGGTCTTGCACTGGATACGCTCCAGCAAAGATCTGCTGATCCGCTTATCATGCGGAAGAAAAAAATAGTTGTAGCTATTAGTGTTTTATTAAACCTGTCCCTGCTTTTTTATTTTAAATATATTAATTTTGCAATCGGAATTTTAGGGGATGCACTGTCCGTCTTCCATATACAGCTTAGTATTCCAACTGTCGATATTCTTCTTCCTGTCGGCATCTCTTTCTATACCTTTCAGGCACTGGGATATACGATTGATGTATACCGTGGAGATACCTGTGCTGAAAAGAATTTTTTTCAGTATGCACTTTTTGTATCATTCTTTCCGCAGCTGGTCGCCGGTCCGATTGAGCGTTCCAGTCACCTGCTGCAACAGCTTGCCACACCACATAAGTTTAATTCCGAGGAAGCCAAAAGCGGTCTTTTACTGATGCTCTGGGGATTTTTCTTAAAAATTGTACTAGCTGACCGTATTGCAATCTTCGTTGACTGGGTTTACGGTGATTATCACACCTTTGGTGGATGGTATCTGATCGTAGCCACTGCACTTTTTGCCATTCAGATCTACTGTGATTTTGCCGGATACTCTATTATCGCTATGGGGGCTGCCCAGATTCTCGGTATCCGGTTAATGGAAAACTTCCAGTCTCCTTATCTGGCAGTTTCTGTTGCTGACTTCTGGAGAAGATGGCATATTTCCCTGACTTCCTGGTTCAGGGACTACCTCTATATTCCGCTCGGTGGCAGCAGATGCAGTAAATGGCGTAAATATAGGAACAAAATGATTGTTTTCCTCGTAAGCGGTCTCTGGCATGGTGCAAAAATCTCTTTTGTCGTGTGGGGTGGTCTGAACGGACTTTACCAGATCATCGGTGAGATTCTGCAGCCTTTGCGTGATAAACTTGTGAAACTTTTTCGCTTAAACCGAAATTCCATCGGACATAAAGCCGTTCATATTATAGTGACTTTTGTCCTGATTGATTTCACCTGGATATTTTTCCGCGCCAACAGTTTTTCAGAAGCACTCACGATTCTCTCACAGATTATCCATGTACATAATCCATGGATTCTCTTTGATGGATCACTTTATAACTGTGGACTGAATTCCAAAAACTTCTGCTTTATGCTTTTATGTATCTTGTTACTTTTTGTAACGGATTATTTAAAGCAGAAGAAAATATGTATCCGTGAAATTATCGCCAGACAGGATGCCTGGTGTCAGGTTCTGATCATAGCATTTTCCGTTGTTTTTATTCTTGTATTCGGAATCTACGGGACTTCCTATGACGCATCCAAATTTATTTATTTTCAATTTTAGAGGTAAAAATAATGAAAAAAATAGTATGCTGCATCAGTTGTGCTGCCATCATTGGTATCTCCGTATTCTATGCCGGACGCCTTTTACAACCTAATTTTACAGTGGATGCTTTCCATGCAATAGAATCTTTTCATTCCATGCCTGAAAATTCATTCGATGTCATTGCCTGTGGCTCCAGCCATGTATATAAAGGATTAAATGTAAATGAAATGACAGAAAGATATGGATTCAGTGCTTATAATTATGGCTGTAACTGGCAATTTCTTAATACCACCACTTTGTTCTTTGAGGACGCCCTAAGAACACAATCTCCTAAAGTGATATTAATTGAAACCTTTAACGTAGACAAAGTTCATGAAGACACGGATCTCAATGGTGAAATTTATTACACAAAAGGCATTTCCGATTTTAAAGGAAAAAGAGAATATTTAGCCCAATGCTTTGGTAAGAATAAGGATCGTTACTTATCTTACTATATCCCATTACTTGCCTTTCACGAAAACTGGACAAACGTTAATTATTACAGTTTTGATTCCGGAACTTCCGTCGAAGAGTATCAGGCAGCGCATGGTTTTTCAGGCAGCGACCATATTGTTCCAACAGTGATCTCCAATCCCGCAACGTTCGAGCAGAAAGAGCTGCCTGATAGTTCTGTCAGATTATTAGATAAAATTGTAAACATCTGCAATGAAAATAATATTCGTCTTATCTTTTATACTGTTCCTTATGAGGGGGAATATAATTATTCAGATGCCATGGCCGAATATGCTGCTGCCAACAACTGCACTTACCTTAACCTGTTTGAACACATGGATGATGTCGGGCTCAACGGTGATACAGATTTTATGGATATCGAACACCTGAATATAAGCGGAGCAACCAAAGTTGCCGACTATCTTGGAGAATATATTGTTTCTCATAATCTGCTCTCTGAGACAGATTAAAAACTCTGTATTTATCATAAGGAGATTTATAATGAGCAAAAGAATTTCTATTTTACATTTTTTATCAAACTATATCATTGTGTTACTCCCAATATTTACACTCTGCGTGATGGGACCTACCGAAATATACTTTGGAAATTATAAAGAGTTAGGCTTTACTTATCAAGAATTCGGGTGGAAATTTTTATTTTTTTCATTTTTAATCACCACCTTATTAACCCTAATTCTTTCCTTTTTACCTGACAAAATTCAGAAATATTTTTTGTCTGTCATTTACTGGATTGGAATTGCAGGTTACCTGCAGACTATGTTTTTAAATAAACAGCTGGATCTGATGGGTGTAAGTGCAGAATCTTATTCGGCTACCCGGATGAAAACCGTTCTCAATGCTTGTTTATGGTTTGTTTTACTTGTTTTAATTTTGTTTTTTACCATGTATCCAAAAACAAAAATGCATAAAATATTATCAATAACAAGCGGCATTATCTTTGGCATGCAACTTGTCGGTTTTCTCTCACTCTTTCCAACCGCTGACGAAGCTGCTTTTTCTTATCCAACAGAAGAATTATGTCTTGACGGAAGTGAACAATATACCATTTCCTCGAAAGAAAATATTATATTATTTGTACTGGATAATTTTGCAATAGACTATTACACCTCTGCTGTTCAGACGTATCCGGAATTAACAGATCAGCTTAAGGATTTTACTTATTACTCAAATGCAGACTGCAATTATCACGGGACCTATCCATCTCTTGCGCACCTTATCACTGGGAATGAGTTAGATCCATCCCTTACCGTTGATGACTGGCTGACACAATGTTGGACAAATGACATAACAAATGATTACTTTTCCCTCTTAGAATCCGAAGACTATAAAGTAAATTTATATACACCTGTCACAAGTATCCTCACTGGCACAAACTCTTTGGAACTATTAGATGATAAAATCAATAATGTCACTTATAAATCCAATACCCGAATGATTGACTATTCGAAACTTTACAAAACAATGCTTTATATGTCGTGTTATCGCTTTATGCCAGAATACTTTAAACCAGCTTTTGATGTAAAAAATGAGACTTATACATCCATCGTAAGCTACCCTGAAAATGCAGTCCAACATGCTAATTATGATTTTTACAGCAATTTATTATCCACTGGACTGACATTAGACAATTCCTGTAATTATTTTACTATCCAGCATTTAAATGGAACGCACGAATTTACCACAAATGAATTTTGTGAATATGATGAGCAGAATTTATCCTGCGAATCTACTGTCAAAGGTATTTTTACAATGTTGAATGTGTACATAGAACAATTAAAAAAACTGGGTGCCTATGATAATTCTACTATCATTATTACCTCTGATCACGGCACAATCGACCGTCCACAAATGATTTTCTTTATAAAAGAGAAAAATGAAACTCATAAAATGATGCAGGAAACATCCGCTCCTATTACCTTAAATGAATTAGTCCCTACTATCGTGGAATCTCTCGGTAAGGACTATTCAGAATTTGGTTCAAGTATTCATGATTTTAATGACGGTGAACTGCGTGAACGTACCGTTTATATTCGCGATTTTGATGAAAGTAAACCACCTGTGCCATGCTACGATGGTCTCCGAGATGGAAAAGTCAATGCTTATCGTGTCTATACTTATACTGGCGGTGAAGCCGAATTTGTAAATGCACTTTACGGTGACGATGTTATCACTATCCCAATGATTGATTCTTATTTTTAATATTTATGTAATAAAATTACGAAATGGAGTCTTAAATGAACACAAAAAAAACTTTATTACTTTTTTTATCCAATTTTATTATTATCTGCTTTCCAATTTTTATACTCTTTGTTATGGGACCATCTGAAATATTTTTTGGCAATTATAAGGAATTTGGATTTGTCTATCAGGAATTTGGGTGGAAATTCTTGATTTTTGCATTTTTAATCTCCTTCATTTTCATGCTTCTTATTTCATTCTTTCCAGACAAACTCAGAAAATATATTCTTTCTGTTTTCTGGGGAATCGGAATTGCCGGATATATCCAGACAATGTTTTTAAACCGTCATCTGGAACAAATAGGTGTCCGTGCAGAAGCATACACCGCATCACCTTCAAAAATAATTGTAAATTGGATTATTTGGACAACTATCATTTTGGGAGCTTTGCTGTTTGCAAAATTTCAACAGAATATCTTCAAAAAAGTAATGTTAACATCCTCTCTCATTATTCTGGGGATGCAATGTGTTGGATACATCTCACTTTTCCTCTCCGCAGATAAATCCGCCTTTACATACTACAGTGACAAGGACGAACTTATACTGGATGGAAGTAAGCAATTTACCGTATCCTCAAATGATAACATTATCTTATTTATTCTGGATAATTTTTCCAGCACTTACCTTGCATCTGCCGTTGAAAAATATCCGGATTTAAAGGATTTTCTGCATGATTTCACTTATTACAATAATGCCGACTGCAATTACCATGGAACCTATCCATCACTACCGCATTTACTAACAGGAAACGATTTAGATCCTTCGTTATCTGTTGATGACTGGTTAGAAGATTGTTGGACAAATACTACTACAAACGATTATTTTTCTATTTTATCTGATGCCAATTACAAAGTAAATTTATATACTCCAACGACATCTATTCTGACAGGTAATCATTCTCTGCCGCTTCTTGACGGAAAAATTAGTAATATAACTACAAAACAAAGTTCTATTTGCATTGATTACCATAAACTGTATAAGACAATGTTCTACATGTCCTGCTATCGCTTTATGCCAGAATACTTCAAATCCTTTTTTGACGTATCAAATGCAACATATACCTCTATTGTATCTTATCCTGAAAATACTATTTTACATGCGAACTATGATTTTTATAATCATCTCATTGAAAATGGTCTGACAACTGATTCATCTGGTAATTATTTCATAATTCAGCATTTAAATGGGACACATGAATTCACAACCGATGAAAATTGCCAGTTTGATGCTCAAAATGCAACCTGCCAGTCAACCGTTAAGGGAATATTCACTATGCTTGAAGCTTATTTGAATGAATTAAAAACACTAGGCGTTTATGATGATTCAACTATTATTATCACCTCTGATCATGGTGACGTTGAATATCCACAAATAATCTTTTTCATCAAGGAAAAACAGGAATCCCACGAATCACTTAATGGTACCAATGCTCCTATTACTTTAGACGAACTTGTTCCAACCATCGTTCAATCGCTTGATAAAGATTACAGTGAATTCGGATATAGTATACATGATTTTTATCCCGATCAGCAACGGGAACGTCTGCTTTATATCCGGGATTATGACGCTTCTTATCCAGATGTTCCACGCTACGATGGAATCTCTTCCGGTGGATCAAACGTATACCACTTATACAACTATACAGGTAATATTGATGATCAGATTAATGCCTTGCAAAATTATCAATACACAACAATACCAATGGTTGACTCTTATTTTTAAACACAGAAAAGGATATCTTTTATGAACGAAACAACTTTAAAAATTTTCAATCGAACCATCCAGATAAAAAAACAATGGAAAATTACATTTCTCGCCACATGGATTGGTGGAATGCTGGCTCATGCCTATCGTTTTTTCAACTTTCTGCCATCCTGGGATTCTATGTATAACTTTGCCGGAACCGGTGCTACTTACTCTTCCGGAAGATGTTTTCTTGAATTTTTCAGTAAAATCTCTTCCAAATATGATATGCCCTGGGTGAATGGTGCATTGTCCCTGCTCTATATCAGCCTTGCAAGCATACTGCTTGTTGAACTTTTCGAGTTACAGGAATGCGCATCCTGCGTATTGCTTGCCCTGCTCATTGTTTCTTTCCCTACCGTCACAGCATCCTTTGCATTTATGTTCACTGCTGACGGTTACATGATGGCATTTTTAATGGCTGTGCTAGGCATTTATCTGACCTGGCGATATAGATACGGTATCTTTCCAGGTATTATCTGCATTGGATTAAGCATTGGAACTTATCAGGCATACATCAGTGTCATGCTCTGCATTCTGCTTATTATGTTTGCCCGTGATCTGCTTATAAAACAGAAAGATTTCAAATCGTTCTTCCGCAACAATTGGAAATATATCCCACTTCTGCTTGGAGGCTTTATTTTCTATAAGATTGCATCCACACTCATTAATGCTTACTATCACATTACATTGACCGAATATCAGGGAATCGGACAGATTCATCTTCTTTCCTTATGGGAATACCGGCAGGCTTTTACTAAAGTTTATAATGAGTTATCTCACCTGTTTTCTTTCAATGAAGCTCTCAACGTATATTGGTATGGATATGCCAACCGCATTGTATTTGCTCTGCTCCTACTCTGCACTGTCTATCTGATTTTGAAAAATAAATTGTATAGGCAGCCACTTGCTTGCCTTACCGGAATACTCTGTATCATCTGCCTGCCTCTTACTGTATGTTTTTTATTTTTTGTATCATCCGATGTCTGGTATCACACACTGATGGAGATGGGTGCCTGCTTTATTTATCTGTTATTGCTCTGCTATCTTGAACATGGCTGTGTAAAAACGCGTTTTGAAAAAATCATAAAATCTATCGGAATTGTTGTACTTTGTTATCTTTCCTTCTACAACATCCGAAATGCCAATATCTGCTATAATGAGATGAACCTGAGCTACGAAAAAAGCTATAGCATTGCCAGCAACGTATTAGACCGCATAGAAGATCTAGACGAGTTTCCTGAGATATCCAAGGTTGCCATCATTGGAACCTACCACACCTATTCTTCTAATATTGGCGGAACTGTACCTTATATTATTGGTGTAGATCAGGATAACTTCCTAAATCTTGATTTTCACTATTTTGCTATGTGGAATTACTGTTTTGGTATTCAGCTTGACCAAGCCAGCAGTGAGGAGATTGCTGCCATCAAACAGACCGAAGAGTACCAGAAGCTTGATTCCTATCCATCAAAAAACTGTATTGCAGTAATTCATGACATTATTGTGATAAAGCTGCCAGAAGAATAGAAAAAAGTGCTGCAACTTTAAAAAATTCAGAGCTGCAGCACTTTTTCTATTCTTTTTTCTCCTGTTTTGGTAAACATTTATCCATGTTCAGACTCACTTATTTTTTTCCGTTTCTTCGTCATTGCTTTTCTGAATAATATAATGCGGTCTTTTCTTCACTTCCATATAGGTCTTAGACAGATATTGTCCCATAATTCCCATACAGAACAATTGAATGCCGCCAACAAATGTAATGATACATACCAAGGATGGCCATCCACTGACCGGATCTCCAAAAATAAGTTTTCGTACAATAATAAAGATAATCGCCACAAAAGAAATAAACGTCATCAATATTCCAAGGTAGGACGAGATCATCAGCGGTACATTGGAAAAATTAACAATTCCGTCCAGAGAATAGACAAAAAGTTTCCAGAAACTCCACTTTGTCTCCCCGGCTGAACGTTCAATATTCTCATACTCTAACCATTTTGTCCGATAACCAACCCACCCAAAAATACCTTTTGAAAACCGATTATACTCTGATAAAGCAAGTACGCTGTTTACCATATCTCTCGTCATCATTCGAAAATCCCTGGCTCCATCCACAATATCCGCATCGGATATCCTCCGTATCAATTTATAAAAACATCTGGCACAAAAAGAGCGTACCACCGGTTCACCCTTACGGCTTACACGTCTTGTCGCAATACTGTCATATTCTCCTGACTCAAGTATACGGGTCATCTCCGGCAGAAGTGCCGGAGGATCCTGCATATCCGCATCCATTGTCACTACATAATCTCCTCTTGCATTCGTAAGACCTGCATAAATTGCCGCCTCTTTGCCAAAGTTTCTTGAGAATGAATAATACTTCACATGCACATCCATTTCTGATAATCCGGTCAATTTGTTCAATGTATTGTCTTTGGAGCCATCATTTACAAATAATATTTCATAATCATATTGTGGCAGCATATCCATTGTATCCGTAATAGCAACATATATGGTTTCTACTGTCTTTTCTTCATTATAGCATGGAATGATAATACTAAGCAGCTTTTTTCCCATTTTCAACAATCTGCCTTTCTCATTTTCTTTTCACAAAAAAACTCTTATGTTATAATCAATTATATACTGATTATATTAAGGAGAATACACTTATGAATATATTAATAGAAAAATTCAAACAACGCAATGAGATTTCTACAATCTTTTTATACATTCTCTATTTTCTGCTTGGAATGTATTACCCACTTTTCAGTTTCATGCGCCAGACTGTTCCTCAATATTGGAATCAGGTTACACTCTTTTATCATATTCTTTTGATTCTACTGCTAGTAAAAGTTATTCTTCAAAAAAATTCTGTTCTGGATTGTTTTTTTCTTATTGTATTGCTCTATTTATGTTATAAGAGTTATCAATACAATTATGACTTCTACAATATTTTCGGCACAATGATGTTCCTCTGCTGCGCCAAAAATATTGAAATAAAAAAAATTGTAAAATTAGATTTGTATGTCCGTATTGTACGCAGCGCCTTGTTTCTCACCCTACCTTTTATGGGATTAATGATCAATAAGATAAATGTATGGATTGGCGGAAGAACACGTACATTTTTCGGTTGGACTCATGCTAATATGATGGGATTAGATTTTTTACTTTTGGCAATGGATATCATGTACCTCCGAAAAGAATGTAAAAAATGGTATGACTGCATCCTTTATGCAGGTTTTATCATCTTTCTGGATCTGACAGCCAACAGCAGAACTGCAGAAGCTGTTATAGCTATGCTGATTGTCATCCACTTATTGTCAATTGTCATACCAAAAAACTGGTTTCATAAAATGATGGTACTATTTACATCCGGAGCATTTCTTCTATGTGTTTGTATTCCATTTATCGGAAGTTATTTATATATCCGCAAACCGGAATTATTTTTACAACATGACGGAACCATGCTCTCAAGAATTCAATTGACCACTACTTTCTATCTAAGAAATGGTGGCGTTGGTTTCTATGGATTTCCTATAGAGGATGAAGACTGCCTCGACATGATGTTTTCTTATATTGGACTACATTGGGGAATTGCTGCCTTTATCGTTATTGTAGCAGCTATTACATATGCCATTTATAAGGCTTCCAGTGAGCAAAATACAGTCTTCTTGGTTTTACTCTTCTCCTTTCTTGTATATGGCTGGGCAGAAGTAGCACCGATTTACCCTGTATATTCCTATTTCTCACTTTTGCTTGGTTATTACATTATGAACCATAAACCATTTTCTTTGCATATAAAAGGAAAAACAATAGCTTTCTGATATTATAAATTGGCAATGTCTTAACCTTTTGTTATGTATTTTACAATAAACAGTTGCCTCTGGATCTGTCCGCTGATTTTCATGAGAACAGCTGAGTGTCTATCAGAAAGCAGCTGCTCTCTAAAACTTGTTGTATGGAGCGCATACTGTAAACGGATATCAAATGCACTTTACATGATTATTAATAAACCAACCATAAAACTGCTACCATGATTATTACTTTAAAAATACATGGTAATATGGCTTCTCTCATAGCCCGCTTATCTTCTACACTATTTTTTACAATAGCAGAAAAAATTAAAGTTCCAATTGCAGTAACTATCCAACCTACAGTTAAAATCAAAAAACAGATCATTAATTTTGAATCCAACCCTTGGGTGGTAATCCAGAGAATAACAAGCATCACCAGCGCAAATGCAAATGAGCAATTCACATAATTTTTATAAATCTGAATCTCTGTAATTTTTAATCCGCGAGATGTTTCCCATAGATACACCCATATTAAAAGAATTGCAAACAGCCCTACGACCACTGAAGTTATAATAAAAAAATTATTCAAATTTGTTTGTAACATATTCGATAACTCCTTCTATTTTTGTTTTTGTACGCTCTATTTTTTTTTGATTTATATATTTTCTAGATTCTTCCTGTTTATCGACTACCCCTTCACTTACATCTTCGATTCTATCTATAATGTCAGAACATATCTTTCCAAATACTAATGGAGTACTTTTCAGACCGGTCATTGTTCCTTGGAAATTATCTGCTTCCGTCAATAGTCGTTCCTGACGTTCAACTAAACGTTCATATGTACAATTATAAACAGTACCACTGTCCAAACAAATTCTTCTGCCATTTAACATAATTACTAACATTATCATTATCGGTACTATTGCGTTCTCCCATCCTTCCAAAAAACTTCCTATTTTCAAACATCTTATTTTAGATTTCTCTGCATTTTCTACAAAAACGAATGCTTTCTGTGCTTTAAGTTCCTCATAATAAATCTTATGTGCAAACGAATCAGGCATATCACGCCCGCAAGCTTTACATTTTCTAAATCTTAATGGATTTTTTGCTGAGCACTCGCATTCCCAAAAAGTTGTAATGCCTTTTTCACTCATTTTTCAGCCTCCAATTCTGCATCCTCTGTTTCTACGATACGTTCATCTTCAAACACTGCATTTTCATCTTCAATTTCTATCTCTGTCTGCTCTTGCTGGAATCTAAAGTTCAACGTTTTCTCATTCAAATATTCAAATACGTCATCTCTTCTGACCAATACATCCTCAAATACAAATCCATTTTCTTTCAAAAAAGCTGCATCTGTTTCTGATATGGATAATGGCTGAACAACCTTTTTCCCATAATTTCCATTTTTTATGGACTCAGCATTAACGTTACATATTGATTTATTTCCCTGCATAACAACCATCGGATATTTCATGCCTTCAAATTTAACAAGATATGCCCACCTATAATATATTTGCGTTGTTCGCAAAGACTCAATAGATTTGATTGTATCGCCTTCATTTAAGATATCCATATGCTTATATTCAAGCAATCGTTCATTAATTTCATTACGTAACTCCTCATCATACTCAACAGATTCACGTGGCACCACTCCGTCAGCACGTTCTTCGAGAACAGACTTCAAACGCTTAATATTATTTTCTTCCAGAAAGCTTGGTATCACCGTTCCCGTAGCAGCCTCTATCTGCAGACGCCTAGGAGTATCATACATGACATGACTAACCGAGTTGCCTTGTTCATTTTCTTTAAGCGTTTGCCATCCCATATCAGTAATTTCTCCAGTAGATATGTCTATATGATGATAAACATTAATTTCACTGCTTAGGACTCTTTCAATCATAGTCTCCTTCATCCCTGATAATGAGGCAATCTCTTTACTATCATGAAATCCCGCTTCATATAGTCGAAGAACCAACAATTCCAAAGCACCATAATCTTCTATAATATGTTCTTTAACCATCGCTTCTGCCATGGCAATCGGGCATAAAAAAGTATGAAAATACAAAAGTCTTAAATTTGAGTTTTCGCCTACATATTCAAGAAAAATCTTTTTTGATTCTTCCCGAATGTCTTTCGTTGTTTTTTTCATTTACGCATTCCTTCTAAAAAAATCTTCAGATTGAAAACTATTACCAGCCCCTGCATCTACGTGCTGCATTAATAATCTCATAAATCTCGCAAATTTACGTTCACATATAGCCGGACATTCTGCACATTGATTTATAGTATCATTATCAATAATCTCCGTTTCCTCTTGATGTGCACAAGGCCATTCCGTTCCTTCATCTTTTAATGCTTCCATGTTCATACATTGTGTAAGATAATCAATGTCTCCCACTATCACAAGCTGTTTCTGACAACGTGTAAAAGCTACATTTAATCTTCTAAGTTCTTTCATAAAACCAACTCTTCCCATTTCAGGCTTTTTATATGTCGTACTACGTGTCAAGCTATAAAGAATTAACGGTCGCTCTTGTCCTTGAAAACTATCTAACGAAGCAACCATACTTCTTATTTGTGATTCTTTAATTCCAAGCTTTTTCTTGCCTAAACGCTCTCTTATAAGTCGAACTTGGGCACCATATGCTGAAATAATTCCTATATTGTCTTCAATCTTCTCTAAGTACTCCCCTTTAGCCTTCTCCTGCTGTGACTCCACAATATCAGCAACCATATTGGCAATAAGTTCAGCCTCATATAAATTTTGATATCCCATTTTGCTAGCCGGTTGACTTTCTTTTCGTTTCTTAGCCTTGCTTGTAGAAATTACCACAAGGGGCTTATCTGTCCCCGGAACAATAGCAGAAAATTTATCCATGTTATAGCTAGAATGATAATTTCCTTCATAAAACCATTCGGATATAATATCAGAAATATTTCCTGGCATTCTAAATTGACTATTGAGATTAACCAGTTTTTTAGGATCTTCTGTTACCCGTTTTATCATATCTTGAACAGTTTCCGGTTCAAATTTTTTATATGGTTCAGCCTCATAATCCTCTAGCACCGGTTTAAGTATCAAACTTCTATCTAAGCCCTGACTCTCAAGTCTATCAATTGTCTTTTTTCGCATAGCCTCGAAAATGTATTCAAAGAAGCTCATATTCAAAAGTTTGGTGTCGATTTCATCTGCCTCACATGCGGCAACTACATCATCATTTGCACACGGTGGAATTTGTTTATAATCGCCTAATAATAAATTTTTTCTAGCTCTGCTCATAGGAATCAACGCATTATGAATTTGAATCTGCCCAGCCTCATCGATAATAGCCACATCAAATTTAACATTCGCAAAATCTTTATTAGAATTAATACCTATACAGGTTGCCCCCACAATTTTGCACGTCTCTAATAATGCATTCTGCATAATATCATTCCGCTCGTTATTAACAATATCATTCCACTCACCAAGTGCCCTCGACATCTTTGAAATGATTTTTTCAAGCGAAGCTAATGCTTCAGCTTCGGACATTATGATTGTCCAATTATTACTTGGCTCAATTTCGAAGCAAGGGGTATCATAAAGCTTAGAAATCTCTCCTCTAAATTTAGGCAAAAATTCATCCGTAGAGGTCTTCTGTGAATATTCTTTCAAGAGTCTTAATGATTCGTTATATGCACTCTCAACATTCTTATCTCTATACTCAAGGTTTTGCTGTTCAGCTACCTTTGTCATAGAATTATAAGCATCAATACTCTGCACATATTTTTCTCTAAGCGTTTTTAAATAAGGTTCTCCCTCTTCAAGTTCCGCTTTTGCCCGATTAAAATATCTTTTTCTCAAAAGCCTTACCAAAAAACTTTTTGTTTCATATACTTGTAAAAAAATTTCTTTGCGAGCTCTATATTCCAATAGTGAATCCAGTTCTTTTTCAACTTTTTCTACATTTTCATATAACTCCGCTATACGCCGCATATTTTCCCTATTCATTGCTATATATTCATCTAATACTTTTTTTCTTTCAAAGTATGTTTCATATAGCTTCTTATATATCTCAAGCCGCCCTTTGTATAGTCTTATCTCCTCCTTATTATATTCCAGTTCTTCCTGGACACGATCATAATTTTGGTTGTAATAATCCTGCATAGAAGCAATTTTATTTTGTGGCAGATAAGCCTTGCAATTATCCTGAACTTTATTTTCATTACCCAGTCTAACTGTCTCCGCTATAGTTCCAAATCTTGCCAAAACATTATCTACTGCAGCATTATTCTGCGAAGATATTAAAACTCGTAAGCCCTTTTTTATAAAATATTCAACCCAAAAACTAATTACTGTTGTTTTTCCAGTTCCTGGTGGACCTAGAACCAGCAATAAATCTTCTGTTAATATTCCTTTTATAATTGCCTCAAGCTGCATCTGATTCGGTGGATATTGACTTGCCATCTTCTCAACCAGATAATCCTTTAAATCATCCTGTATTTCCTCATAACCATCTACTGAAAAATCATCAAATACATGATACATATATTTTGATTCCAATTTGCAGCGTTCCATACTGCGAATGACTTTACTCCTCACTCGCGTCTGAGTATCATTGACAGCCATTACTAATTTCCCAGTTAATGGTATATCAATATCATCTGCCTGATGATAAATTGCAATCGACAAAATAACAGCGTCATCACTTTCATCATCAATATCTTCTACGACACCAGTATATACACCATGCTCTGTTCCATTTGTATCTATTACTGTAACTCTATCTCCTATACTAAAAGCTCCATTTTCCGGATTTGCATTGGCATCGGTGGAGTAAAATCCATAGACCGGTCCCTTATCATTTTTACGAATAAATTCTCTCCGAAAATACCCTATTCCATCGCCCTGTGCCTGCTTATATTGTTCAACCCAGTTTTCCTTGTCTGTATAATCACGAAAAGGACGAATAATATTTCGTCTAAATCGTTCTGAAATTTTGATTTTTTCTTTCTTAGCATCAGAACCGTCTTCATTCGCATCATCCGCTTCAAAATAAGCCTCCATAGAATCCAACAGGTTATTAAGAACACTTTGTTCCATTTTCCATGAATTATCAGACACCGAAGGATGTATTTCTTTGTTATAGACAACGAAAACACCGCCAGAAGGTATAATAGTAAAAATCTTAGTTCTATATAAATTGTCTTTTTTTTCTACCGCTTTTTTTCCGTATAAGACACTAGTGCACTGCAAATTCAGATAATCACTGCCAAAAAAATTCAACACATAGTGTCCTACATATACAGAATATCTTCTTTCAGAAGAAGCATTCTTTTCATATGATGTTACAACTAATGTTTTACTAGCTCGAAGTTCTTTGAAAATACCCTCAAAATTGTTTTGAGAAACTTTTTGCTCATTAATATAAAAAATAACTTTATCAGATACTTCTTTGTAGTTTTTCGGATGTAATTTAATAAAATCATTCATTGCTATCTTCCATCGTACTTCCCAATTTTGATATGTTTTAAATTACGAATTATATCTCCATATGTTAACCTGTCATTTATTTCAAAGCTAGTCATCTTATTTATTATGTCTTCCATCTCTTTAACTCCGGATATCTTCTCTAGATATGCCGGAAGCTGCGGAATCTGAATCCATGTATCTTGTCTGGCCTTATACTGGTATTCTGCACCTATTGTTGGTACTCGTCCCAACAGCATCTCATACATAATTTGTCCAATAGCGAAAATATCCGTCTTATTCGTAATGCTTACTCGTGTATTTCTTATTCCCAGCTGCTCCGGAGCCTGATAATTTGTTGTTCCGATATTTCTTATATAGTTTAGGTTGGCACATCCGAAATCAATGATGTAAATATCCCATTTTTTTGTTTCTTTATTAAAATTTACAAATATATTTTCCGGCTTAAGATCTCTATGAACAAGAACGGGATATTTATTGCTTATATCACGCATGATTTCACATATTTGTATTACTAAGCATTTTCGTATAAATATATCTTTTGCTTGCAGCTCATCCCGCTGATGTTTATCCAACCAAGCTCTAAGAGAAACTCCAGGCATGGTATCCATGATGACTACATATCTGCTTTCCCTCGTATCATCCCAATAGTCTTTTACACTTGGTACTCTCTTACTACATTTGGAAACTTGTTTTAATGTATTAACCTCTTCTCGCAGCACGTTTTTCAATTCGTTTTTTGCTGCCTTATCATCAAGTTCCCCATAATTTAATATTTTAACGAAAGCTCCTTTAAACTCTCCGTCTGATATCTTTCCACACCATATCTTTGTTGTTTCATTAACATATACAGGGCCATTTACTACGTATGTATTTTCATTATTATAAATTTTTAACTGCATACTCAAGTTTCTCCTTAAAATCAGCTGGTTCATCAATCATATTAATAGAACTTTCAAATGTATCTATCAGAAGATCTCCAACTTTCTCAGAAAAACTATCGTAAATAAAATCCTCATCAACTTCACTTTTTACCTCGGCTGGATCCTTGCAGTAAACCATTATTTTTGCAACAGAATATATATCAGCCTTTTCCCATTGAATATTTTCAGACTCATTTCCTTGACGCACTTCACGCGGCATATATGGATTTTCTGAAAATGAAGACTCAATGCTCTTATAAACAGTCGCATCATATCCTTGTATTTTCGCCGTTTCCATATTAACAATTCCGGCCATATAACCACCTTCGCAAGGCGTCACGATTACATTCCCCGCTTGAATATTTCGCAAAGATATACCTTGTCCTATACTTTGAAGTTCAATAAGTATATTCGTCAAATCAATTGCAATCTGCACTATTTCTCTTTCGGTGAACTTAGGATGGTCTATCTCCGAAAGCAGTTTACTATCAGAGTACACAGAATACGCTATGTACTCCCTATCGGATTCCGCAAGCACATTACTAGGATAATGAACATCTAATAAATAACTTTTTCTTCCTTTATCTTCCTTTATTTTATTTCCTGTAAGCACTCCTCTTGCTCCCAGTTCATTATCTCTTTCCTCCATACTATTACGATGAAATACCTGAAAATAATAGTAGTTTTCCTGTGGATCCTTTACAAAATAATTATTATCACCACAGATAACTTCATTTGGTGCCTTAGGAACGGCTCTTACAATTTCATAATATCCAAATGGAACCTTATTTAAATCGAAGTCTGGAACTAACAACTCTTGTCCAAACACTTCCTTAAAAAGTGTATAAAGGGCTTGAACACACGAACTGGCCTTCTCAATATTACCCTCATTTACTACATGCAATTTCTGAGCCCCTTTATTTGCATGTAGAGTATCATTTCCGTTTTTTCTAATAAGTGCAGCCGCATCTTCATTCGTAAACAGACCTGCTTTTAGGCAGGTATCAATCATTGTGGCTAGATTAGGTGGAAGATTTAATGTATCTTCAATAGGCATATTACAATTTTTACAAATCTTCGGCTGTGGCTTAATTTGTTCGACATTATTCTTCTTTATTAATCCCTTGCACAATATTTCCAATGCAGCCCTTGAATTTGCAATCGCATTGTACGGAGAAATCATTATATTTCTTTCAGCCGATTTACAATTCCTAAGTAATGATGTTTTATCAACTATATCAATTCCATCAAAATTATCAAAATTCATAATTTTTTCCTTCCTCTGCCACTATTTCTTATCTTGCCTATCGATACATGAAAGTGATTTTTTCCTCTAACCATTTAAATCTGGCCTCCCCATCTTCTGAAACTGCCAGATTGGCAAATGCACAATAGTTTTCTGCAAGTTCGCCGCAAAGTTCAAGTGATAAAATATCTCTTCTTTCTATATTTCCCATTTTATTCATCACTTCAATTTCTCCAAACTTACATACAACATCTTCTGTAGCCCCATGATAAATAAGACAATCCGACATTTTTTCAGCATATTTCAGTTCAAGATCTTTTTCATCTCGAGAAAGAGCAATTAAGCGCATATACTTGAAAATAATTTCGCCAGGATGTCCTGTCAGCGCCCACTCCTTTTTATGTATTTTCTTTCCAAATTTCACTTCAATATTTTGAAGTTCCGACCATACTTTTTCAGTCAATTCAGAAAGCCTAAACACGTATAATGCTCGAACGTATATGTATAACGCATATTTCATATTGATTAGTGAATCATTCTTTGAACCTTCATCCATAATATATTTCAATTGATCGATTAACTTTGTTTTTCCGCCAAAATATCCTTCAGCTTCTTCAAGATACGCTTCCTTGTTTCCCGTATCAAGATAATACTGTAATAGATAAGATTGCGTAATTTTGTAATTAGCAGATGCTTCTTCAAAATGTACTAACGCTGCCCTGAACTCGGCTTCTGCACATTGCTCTCTCTTGAAAGCGTATACCTGACCTCGCTGACTATGTGCCTTTCCCATAGCTTCAAAACCGTTATCGCCAACTCCGGGAAGCTCAAGTTTTTTCTTAAAACCAGTAAGCTGTTTCTGATATCTCATGTTTTCATCCGAAAGTTCTTCAGCTCTATCTATTTCAAAATAATCACAACAACCTACAACCAATTTATTTCTTGTGCTTAAATAGGCATCCAGGCTTACCAAACCTGCGTATTGCTTGCACTTTTCAAAATATTCTTCAGCTCCTTTGCTATCTCCTATGTGACAACAGGCAGTAACGCCAATATCAAACAGTACATATAGAATCCGTTTTGCTTCCGGACTGTGAAATTTTTCCTTCATTACAGGCACAAGTTTCTCTAAAACTCTAAGAATGTAAAAACATTTTTCCTGATCCAGCGTATTATTGTTCAACGTCTCATTTAGCTTACGCACCGCCATGTTAAAGTCTGACACATTTTCACTTTCAATAATTTTTTCTTCGATCTTTTTAAACCAAAGGTTCTTATAATACTTAGCGAACTCTCCGTCCAGTTTTCCTGCATCAAAAGCGATACTTAATGACTTGTAATAATCACCTTCAGCGTATTTTGCCCAAGCTTTAGAATATATATTGTCTATTTCATCATACCCGAAAACCAGATTTTCTGACTTTCCTGTAAGTTTCTTCACTCTCTCGTCTATACATCTAAGCCATTCATCAGTGCTGGTTCCTTCTATATCAAAGCCCAACACTGAACATATACTGTCTGACATGTAAAGGAATTCCATACCTTTTGAATTCCTTTCATGATAACCAATAGACTTCACGTTGAAATTTATTATTTTGATGTTTGGCTGCTCTGCCTCGAGTATGGCTTTTGCAATAACAGTTCGATATATATCGGGATTGGTTAATCTAAATTGATATTTTCCATCTTCCGCCTGTTCAGCTTTGTACCCTTGTTTCTTATACTCTTTAAACAGTCTGCTGTTATTCTCTAGAAGTGCACTCCTCCTTGTAGCAATATCCAGGGAAATCTCCTGAATGTCATCTATAAGAGGATTATTAAAAATCAATCGTGAAATCAGCTCATCCGCCATGTGAAAATACAAATTGCTTGCATAATCATCCTTAGCTAAAATATTTGCATTCTGGCTAAGGAGTCTGGTCATCCCCTGGTCACTTTTCAGAATAATGAAAATATAGTATTCCCCATTTCGGTCTTGAAAATCTCTTAGTGTACCATTTCTATCTTCGTATTGCAGTTTATTTCCCTTATATGTTCCACGACGTATAAACTCTGCTAAAGTACTCTTAACAATTTCTTTCACAGGTCTCACTACATTACGATTTCTATCTGCATCTCCGTTTGAATGAAGTGCTTCTGGATAAGAGAAGTTACTTGTACAATTAGCAATCGATGCTGCTTCTGATATAACCGATTTGTAATATGCTTTTATTCTCTTTCTTTCAATCACTTCCTCTCTCCGAATAGAATGGTCATCATATATCACCCCACCAATATAAATAGGCTCAATTGCGTTTTTTAATCCTTCAAAATCGCCATACTCATCAAGAGCATATGTAAACATGCTTTACCCCTTCCTAATTTATAAATTTTATATTGTTGCTTCTTCCTTCATTATAACCTACATTCAAATCAAGCGAGTAATCTATCACTCATTTTAAATAGTAATTATACACTTTTATGTAAAATAATACCATTCGATATGATGCAATTTCATCTTTTTATCTTCGTCATTTGTAGTATGATTGTATTATATTCAAGGGCTTCTTCCAGAAGCCCTCAACATCGACATTGTTCGCAAACCAGTCTGGTATTCATTTATTATACTTCTTCACATAATACATCCTTATACAATTTCATCTGGTACACCATTCTCCCATTGCTAAATTCTTAAATGTTGCCGCAGCTGATCTGAGTTTTGTTCTTTCCTCTTCATTATTCGTTTCAATAACTTTTTTCATCAATAGCTCTGCATTATATTCATGTTGTCTGATTGTATCTGTTTCTGATCCATCATATTTTTTATTCCTGTACAAGTATTCCCGCTCATGCCTTGGCTTTGCACAGATTTTTCAATATTTATATCATACATAAAGTCAACCCTATGTGTAGCTTTCCTGCTAAGTGATTATATTTTCAAGATTTTGCTGATATTTTCCACACGGTATTTCACATGATTCCAATCCATGCCAAAAGCACTTAAGATCACTTTCTGTGTTTTGGTTACTGCATGATCAAGCCGGTACACCTTATCCAGCTGGCGTGTCGGTTCGATCTTTTCCAGTTCCCGGATTGCTGCCGGAACTGTAAGATAATTCGGTTTTTTTGCCAGTTCCTTTTCCTTTAAGGCTATATATATCCTGCACCGGATGATCAATGCAAGTAAACCAATGAATATCTTATTGGATGCCGCCTCTTCTGGTGCCACTCTCAGACAATGGTTTCCGAGATAAGATTTATCTGCCTGGAATACTTTTTCCGATACATCCCTGCTCTTGTAAAGGTTTATCGCATCCTTTGCATCCATTTTTTTCGGATGAGATGATAGCAAAATATCCGCAAAGTTCCAGTTCATTCTGGAACGCTGGCAGCCTGGGTTCTCCATAAACAAAATATCCGTTTTCCTTGTTATAATGCATATGAAAATACTTATGAAATGCCGGTCCGAATTCCACGATATCTATATCTCCAGCCTGACAGTTCTTATTTGTTGAATCATATGATATATAAATACGCTCGCGTTTACATCTGTCCGCATTCCACTGATCCAGAAAATCCTGCCTCTGGCTTTCTTTTATCGACCTCAGGAAAATATTTTCTGAAATTTTCATTAGGTCTCATTTTATTCCTATCGTCTAGTAAAGCCTTACCGATCGTAACCCTTTTTACATTTGTATATTGTTTGGATGGATCGTACTCACGGCTGTACTCATAATAAACATAACCTGCCTGACCTTTGGTTCGAAATGTGATTTTTCCTTTTACATCAGGTATATCAACAACATAATCCAGATACATAAACATCCCTCTTCGTTGTAGTTGTATTTACGACTAAATATGGTATAGCATAAAACCTGCATTTCTGCGACAACAAAAATGCAGGTTTTTCCTTATTTTTTCAATATTTCAGAGCATTCTCAATCCGTATAATTCACTTGAGTTGCACTTTATTATGGAAGTTCACAAACTTATTCTGATAAACTCTACCTCTTATAAAAGCAATTATCTGTATTGCCAGGTGCCGCATGTCCTTTTAAAACCAAACGAATTTCAATTGCTTCTAAGCGTTTTGCATATCCTTCACTTCCAGATGCTTCTCCGTTTTTTGCCCAACCAAGCCAACCAAAATCCTGACAATGTACTCGATAATATATGTCATACTTTTCTGCTGTCTGACCAGTCAATTTAATTTGAATCGCTTCTAAGCGCTTAGATTGACCAGATGTTCCACTCATCTCATCATCTGAAACATATTCCTGCCAGCCTATATCCTGTACATGCGCTCTATAAGAAATCAATTCTGCTGGTTTATTTATAGTTTCTTCTTTCGTTGCTTGGTACTGTGTGCGTGTAGATTTAATCATTCCTTCACTGTCACGTGTAGGTACTTTCACTACTACACCAGAACCCCCTACATGCTGCGGATGCCCACCAGTCGGCTTATTTTCATTATATGCAGCTTTGAATTCTAGTTGTGCAGCCTTACCTGTTGCATATAATTGAGTTTTCGAATCATTGCAGAACCAATCCATTTGATTAATGGCATATGCCAGAATCCCATTCTGAATTCCAGATATGCTTGGCGGGTATGATGAATTATCAGCGGAAATTGTAAAATCTGTTGTTTTAGCCTCCAACTGAGTCTGAATTCTATCTCTATAATTTTCTACCCACTTTGCTGCCTCTCCATTTTGTACAAAATAATTATCCGCTAAGCTTACAGATCTCGTTCCATAACCATCTGCAGTATATATCTTTTCGTGTCCGGGATGGGCTATTGCCATTAATTCATCTGTTAGTCCAAAATACAAATGTCTGTTATCAAAACTATAATAATTATTATTAGAATCATCCCATGTACAATCTACCTGATACCATTGACCGTCCATTTTAACAGCATTCCATGTATGTCCATCATACTTATCTCTTGTTTCTGCATTTTCAATTCCAGCAGCTGACAGTAATTGTGAATATGCACTTTCATACGCCTGACATGTTCCTGTACCTCTTGTCAAAGCACTTTCTGCTGAAGACCATTTCAATGAATTGTCATAATCTAATTGCTTTAACAACCAGTCATGTAACCATAACGCTTTTGCATAATCAGAGCCATCTGTTTCACTCTTGCACTGATTAACAGCCTTTTCTACTATAGACTTAACGCTTGGATACTTTTCATCAGACAACTGAATATAAGTATTTGTACGCAGATAATATACTCCGGAATTCATATCTATAACATGAAATCTGAAATTATATGTACCAGACGCTGTCATAGTGAATGTATAATCCTGTGAGCTACATTCATCTGTGTACTTCGTCCATTCTCCCCTACTGGGGTCTGCAACCGACTCATAAGCATTTTCATTTGGATTCGAGTAGCTTGGTGCTTCCATATTAAACTTATATGCTCCGCTTCCCCCTGTTGCAGACACGTGAAAAGTAAGTGGCTGCCCTAATACAGGTTCATTCCACTCTACGTTTAAAACAACATTCCCTGATTCAGCAGTATCACTATGCGCATAGGTAGTTTCTTCTGCATTCACTTTCAGCATATTATTAGTCCATGTAAATGTTAAAATACATGTTAATGCAATTAGTATTTTAACTATCCATTTATATGCAAATCCATAGCCATCTTTTTTTTCGTCATTCGTCTAACACCTCTTCTTCCTTGATTTTTTAATACAACCATAACCTGCTTATCTTTGAAAGTCCAAAATTGATTAATCATAAAATTCAATGGCGGTCAGTACACGAATATGAAATATATGTTTTTATAAGTGCTTTCCACCATATTCTTTCTGTGTCCATCGAAGCAGCAAACACCATCTTATTATCCCAGTAAAATGCCCATAGTACACTTAAGATAAACGCAACAATCTGTGCAAACAAATAATCTGTTTTCGGTAAAAGACATGCCATCTGTAAAATCAATAACGTTCCCGCATATAAAAAATAGCTAATCATCGTATTTGACACACCCACAATGCCAAATTTAACAAATTGCATAATGGCATCATGTTGTACATCCTGATAAGTTCTTCTCAAAACCTTTTCCATTATAAATTTCATTACCGCATAAGCTATGTTTTCAATCCATGTCCATATTTTTATAAACAATTTAGGTTTACTTTTTTTATATATTTTATAGTGGCTCAGTTGTCAAGTGTATATCTCGGTGACATAGAAATATGGTTTAAAAGTATATTGGAAACATTTAAAACCCTGTTTTAAAATATCTTTTCCCCTATTCTTATTCTTCCCATTGACAAGGACACCAATATATATAAGGAAAAGAATTCCATATAATATTGTTTTTTATTAGCTATTTCTATTTTACTTCACTTCTATATTTTTTTACAAGTTGTTTTTCATTTTTTCATATTATCTTGTATTTGATATTTTGTAAAATTGATATTATATTATTTATAAAATTGAAAAATGGGAGGAATTTATATTGTGAACTTCCAGTTTTTTTACGACTAAATCTCCATGTTTAGCTGCTAAAAAACTCATCCAGGTCTTCTAAGGCTTCTTTCAGTTCTAGATTTTTTTCTCTGGCTATAAGCTTCTCAAGCTGAATCATCTCGTATTCTTCAGGCTCACACTCCATCGTATAGGATAGTTCTAGCAAGTCCCGCAGTAGTGCTGCCTTCTTTTTCTGATGAGATATACAGTATTCTTCAATCAAAATTCTTGAGTATTCCTGCACGACTTATGCCTCCTCTTCCCGATTTCGGCTGATTGCTTTTTCCACTTTTTCAATCTTCTGTGTCAGACTTTCTTTGCTGATATTCCTTGCCATTTATCTTCTTCCTTTCAAAACATCACTGATATAATTCGCTTTATATTTAACGTGCATCGTGTCTATTCCGAAAGCATCCAGGATTACTTTCTGTGTCTTTGTTACTGCGTGATCCATGCGATATACCTGATCCAACTGTCTGCTCATTTCTATTTTCTCCAATTCTCTAATTGCCGCAGGAACTGTGAGATCATTGGGCTTTTTCACCATCTCTTTTGCCTTGTTTTTCAATATCTGATAGATTTTACAACGAATAATCAGCGCTATAAAGCCTATGAATATCTTGGTGGATGCCGATTCTTCCGAGACAACACGCAGACAACTGTTACTAAGATACGATCTATCTGCACGAAATACTTTTTCCGACTCATCCCTGTTTTTATACAGGCCGATGGCTTCTTTTGCATCCATCTTTTCAGATGAGATTATTGCAAAGTATCCGCACAAATCCAGTTCATCTCTGATTACCTGCAGATTTGGTTCTCCATAAACAAAGTGCCCTGTCTCTTTGTTGTAATGCATATGGAAATATTTATGAAACATCGGTCCAAACTCATGCTCCGTGTCCTGATATCCAACAAGATAGTTCTGCATCTCTCGGATATTTTCTTCCAACCGTGCCCTCTCTCCGGTCGCTTTGGCTGCACTGAAGTAAATATGCACGTATCTTTTCTTTGTATCGGCTGAATATACAAATGTCCGGACTGTTTTTCCATACACACCAAACTCTGAGATCTGATTTCCCCAATCGCTTTCGAAGCTTCCTTTGTGCTTACTGATTAGATTACGGATGAATTCCTTACAACCCTTTACCATGATGATGAAACTGAATCCATTGCTATCCATGTATCTCAGATTTTCTTTGCTGAAATACCCGCGATCAAGGATGAATCCTATGTTTCGATATCCGTATCCCTTTATTTTTTCAACCATGAATTGCAACTGTGAAACATCATTGATGCTTCCTGGATACTTCTCATACATAAGGGGTTCGCTGTTATTTAGATCATATCCAACAGCGTAATTAAAAATCGGCAGTCCTGTATCCACCTTGGCTGCACCATACTCAACCATACTGATATTTCCGGCTTCGCAGTTTTTATTCGTGGAATCATAGGATATATAAATCTGCTCTCTATGGTTCCTTTCTTCGTTCCAACTGTTCAGGAAGCTCTGTCTCTGATTCTCATTTACAGAGCGGAAGAATTCAGAAAGCGTGGCATCACTATAGATTGTCATATCCTCCGTAAACAATGGATGATTGAATGCATAATCCGGATAATGCTGAGCAGCATTACTCTCCGTGATAATCGAATATGCTGCAAAATCAAGAATCATACCGGCTGCTTTTGGTCCGAAAATCCCTTCCAGCTTCTGGTCCAATCCAATCTTTTTAACCACCTGATTAAGCACCATATATGTACCTGCTTTCAGACAGCTGCTTCTTTCAGAATCGGCTAAAGACTCCGGCACATCCACCTCAGGAAAGTGTTTCCTGAAGTTCTCATTCGGTCTCATTTTTGTTTCATCATCGCCTGAAACCTTTCCGATCGTTACCCTTTTGACGGTTGTATATTGTTTCGAAGGATCGTAAATCCGATCGCATTCATAATAAACATAGCGGGCATTTCCCTTGTTTCGAAATGTGATTTTCCCTTTGATTTCCGGTATATCCACCACGTAATTTAAGTACATTATTTCTTCCCCTTTTGTAGTTGTATTTACGACTAAATAAAGTATATCAAAAAGCCTGTATTTTTTTTTGCAATACAAAATGCAGGCTTTTCACGTGTTTTCAAGGATTTTCAGTCCATGGAACCTGACGATTCTTATTTTAGTTGCACTTACTATTGGAAGTTAATAATTTGGGACAGCTAGACGAATCAGAAATCGGACAGTTTGGGAGACCATAAACACCTTATTATGGAAATTCATAATTGTTTTTTTGATTACCCTTATTCATCTTTTCTATATGCTTTAAAATAATGATGACCTATACGATCTTTTTCCGGCGGTAACTGCATATAATCACCATATGTGTGACGCAAAACCTCATCATAATCTTTTGGTACACGGAATTGATATTTTTCAAATGGAACCATTATTGTTTCATCAAACCATTTACGTAAAAATATCTCTTTCTTTCCCCCTGAAAGCCATACGACACATCCAATATAGTTACTATCCTCATACTCCTTCAATTTAACAAGTTGATTGAGTTTTTTTTGAAAATAATCTTTCCCTATCAATTTAGATCCTATAAATACAGGATATTTTATAATTTTTCTAAATAATGATGTTGTGGTTTCAATAGCAAAATGTTCCCGTGTTGACTGGTAACAAAGCGAAGACAGTCTGTCCCCTTTCATACCATAAGTAACCGCTTCTTTCTCAGTTGTTCCAAGCCCATCATATGGATATATGTCTATAAACACTCCCATACCATATGGTTTTTCATTCTCCATTTTTATTATATATCGGTCATCACTAATTCTCGTGATCATATATGGATATTCCTTACACTCATCCAGATTAAATACACGCAAATCAGGATATTCTTTCCTATGTATCTTCATGTATTCTAAAAATCGATCATAATCCCTGCGTGGCATCATGATATCCACATCATCATCCCATGGAATATACCCATGATGTCGAATGGCTCCTATAAGTGTTCCATATATTAAAGAATATCTAAAATTCTGTTCTTCACATATTGTTGCAACTGTATGTAATATTTCAAGTGATACTAATTGTATTTCCCTTATCGTTAACTCTGTCATTTTTTCTTCTCCACGCTTATCAACGGTTTCCTAACAAAATAGCCATTCTCAATTTTACAGCCATATTTTTATTCATATATCTTGTTTTAAAAGATGCTGCCAATCCTAATCGAGTAAATAAATTTCTTCTATATCCAGAAATTTTTTCTAACCATCTTTTTTCTTCTTTTCCTATCCTTGAACCATAAATTTTTAAAATCTGCTCGGCCTGACTATCTATTCCATTTTTTTCTCTGGTAACAATATCTCTGCATCTCGATGTTATCTTATTTAAAAATCCATAAGAAACACCAACAACATTGTTTTCGTGTTTGCGGTACAACATATAGGAATCCTCATCATACCGTATACTTCCTTTTACTGCCACACACACAAGCGCAATATAAAAATCATGCATAACCAATCGTTCCGGAATACTATAATTCTGTATCATCTGAGCCAGCGCACGATTAAATATCATCGTACACCCAAGCAGCCCTCCTGCACAAGCCAATGTATAAATATCTGTCTTCGGATCACATTTATAAACATCTCTTCCTAAAGATTTGAGCTTATCGTCCACAAGTTCTGCATTGGAACAATACAGACTTGGCGTTTTAATATCCTTTATCTGCATTATCCCTGTCCACAATTTATCCGGCATCCAATAATCATCCTGATCCGCAAATGCATAATAATCATAATTTTCACAATGCTTTATTAAATCCATAAAACTTAATGCGGGTTTTAGATTTCTTCCTTCATACCAATGAAGCTTTTTTTCTATTTCATACTGCATCAAAATTTTCTTTGTCGCATCAGTCGACCCATCATCCCGAACCCATAAATCCAGTTCAAAGTTCCCTCTCTGGTTTAATATTGATTCAATCTGTTCTTTCATATAGTTTTCCCCATTATAGGTGGACATTAAAACCGCAACTCTCACTCCTGCTCTCCAAATAAGACCTGATAAAATGTATTTTTAATAGTTGTATCCGACTCTTCAAATTTATATGTTAATTTATGAAAGCTTGTCATTTTCTTTACCGCATTTGCAATTGTCTCGTCATACTCCTCAAACAATCTCAACAACAAGATATGTGGTGTTGCATTGCTGAATGGCACAACTTTATTCCACTCATCTGGATATGCCTCTATTACCATTTGGAAAAACATATGAAATAAATAATAATGAACTAATTTCGTATTTTCCTTCCAATATTCATACAATAGAGCCCTCTCTAACATAAGCATTTGATTATTGGAACATGATGTAATAAACCAACTTGAAACCGCAGTACATTGACCATCCAAACCCGGTTTAAGATTCTGAAACATAAAAAGATCTGAATCAAATAAATAATCTGGATATATTGGTGATGAACACCATACAGTTGCATCGATCCATGTTCCTCCATACTTAATTAATAATTCCAGGCGCAATAAATCTGACAGATGTGTTTTAGAAAAACATCCCTTTTCATATTTTTCCAAAATGTATGCCGGAAATTGTACATATTCCTTATAATTATCTTCTGTGATTAAAATTATCCTTTTATCATGCAGATTACTTTTCAAAGATTCAAAACAATACTGCACCATTTTAGGTGCATGCTCCATGCCCTGAAACCAACAGACCCAAACAATATCCGAATGTTCATGTAATGCATTTTTTGTATCTTCTTTCTGTTGGTATTCTCTAATAAACCCTTTATATTTCTTTTTTAATTTGCAATATATCCGATTATCAACTGCCAATCGGACAATCTCAAGTGATTTTTTCGATAAACCCAATATTGCAGTTTCCACTAATGAAAACAATAGTACATGTGCCATACAGTATTGTTTCAATATCTGCTTTCCATTTACTTTTTTAAATATTTTCCTAAATTCACTCATTCTATCCTTCTTGTTTTTCTCTCTTTATCCCTACAAACATTATGATTGTAAATCCAAGACATAACAAAATCATCAGTCCCGTATATAAAACTGCCGCTCCCATTATACCATATTCACTTACAATCAAATCTGACATAAAAAAAGCAATTAGTGAAACTACTATATAACCGACCGCTAGTACTCTTTGATATCGCATTATGGTTATCACTGTTGTTAATACCCCCGATAAACCTAAAAATCCTCCTCCTAACAGTAAAATCATAAGTTCTGTTTTATATGGTTGCAAATCTGTATTATACAGAAAAGATAATACTGGGATTCCCAAAATATATGCTCCAAGCATGCATACAATCGTAATCAAAAAAACAATCAGACTCTGTAGCAAAATTTTATTTAAGAAAGACTTTATTTTTCTATCATTCCATAAGCATGACAAGTGATATATCATGGGTGTAAAAACAAAATTATTCAGCAAACCAATAACAAATACAGGCATTGCAATAAAACCATAACACGCCTGTAACTCATCCGTCAACTGCGCATCTATCGCATATTTTGGTGCATTACCAATATAAAAAGCCAGAAAAGCACTTAAAAATACTGGAAAACAGCATTTTAAAATTTCCACAACATGTCCTTTTCTTCTTAAATTAGTATCTTTAAATTGCGGATACGTCCAGCATAAAAAAAGTACCATAATCAAAGTAGATATTAAAGTTGTGATAATTAATGTGATCAATAAATCACTTGTGACAATAACAGCTATCGCAAATACCGCAATCGTAATCAACATTCGAAGCGTCATTGCCTTTGATGCAATATCCAAACGACCTTTTTTCTGATATTCTCCATAATATACATCTTCTAAAGAATCTGACACTTTAAATAAACACATCCATATAATAATCTGGCTTTTTTCAAACGAATAATCATTCACATGTGCCGTATATGCAACATAAATGATCGACACTACAATCATCATGATTGTTGTTATCCATCTTGAGCCCAAATACTCTCGAAAACAGAACTCATCCCTCACATCCGAAACCTGATAATTCCGCATGCCATATTTTCCTATATTCAAAAACAAATTCGCATTCGCATATGCAATTGTAAAAATTCCAGATGCATTCAAACCTACCGTTCTGGTTAAAATCATTAAAAAAATAACAGACTGGAAAGCCATTAACAGGCTTCCAGCCATATTCCATACAAAACTATCTCTTTCTATGTCTGATGAGTTTAATATAAATGCTTTCATTTTTTATTTCCTTAAAATGTTTATTCAATATCTGAAAATATCATTTCCGCTTACTATATTTCGTCACTATAATTTATAAACCTGCTTTATAGCATCTTCACATCGATCACATTGTCTCAGAACATAACATATAATACCCTAGACTGCTCCATATTCTCCACAGTAGTTTGAAACATAATGGTCTGCAGTTTTGATAATTTCCTTGTAAGAATATTTTTAGCATTCCACACTCCAACCACTTACATTGCCATTAAATACTAAAGATCAAATCATTTATTGGAACCATACAAGCAAAAATTCTTTTCTCGTTTAACCAATGCTCTGTCTCCATCCATGCCATTCTCCCATATATACATAGCATCCCCATCATAAACATTACATAATTGCCAGTATACATCTTCATCAACAATTAATGATTTGGTCCACTCAGCCATCTTACGCATTCCCTCAACTGATGAACTATCTATAAAATTCTTATCAGGAATATGATAAAAATATTGTAAACTTTCTCTCAGCGAATCATCTACAAGATACAATGAATGAACTAATGATGAACCATTTCCATCTGACAAGTGCCCTATTAATATGCAATCTGGATTTGCATTCAAATAATCTGTGTCCCTTTTGACCGTATATACAATAGGACTGAACATAATCAAAATAAGACTTATTGAAAGAATAGTTGCTAATGGTCGCTCCCATTTAGATATTAACTTAGAAACCACATCTATAAAGATTGCTTTTCCCGCATCATATATCAAATAGAATTCTAAAATAAGCAATGCTATTTGTTTTACTAATCGTGTAACATCAAACCCTGATTGCTGATATGGAAATGTGATAACATCTGGCAATATAAATGGAACTAAAATTAAACACAATAATATAAATGCAATTTTGCTATCTCTTTTCTCTAATTTAGGATCTTCATTACACAAATATATCATTGGAAATATCATAAAAGAATAACAATAATCAAAGCTTAATGAAAATGCCTGTATTGAAACGCATGATAACAATGTGATTTTTTTCCACAGTTTATCTGTTTTAAAACAAAACAATATCCCAACAATCAGAATAATATATCCGACTGTTGTTGCCATACTCTGCGCATTATCTAATATTGCCTTATCAAACCCAAATAAAACCAATATGGATTTTATTATTAACCTAAAACTACATCCTGCCAAATTATATGTAGGATCATTGACTTCAGTATAAGAAACTAAATTTCCTAGCCAAGTTACTACTGATGTAAATCCTCCATAATACAAAGGAAAACCAAACATTGCAATTGCACCATATATGATGGTTCTAATGGCTTCACGATATTTTTTCTCTGTAAGCAATAATACCCCAAATATAGCCGGATATACCTTCATCCCTGCCGCTAATGCCAACGCAATGAGACCAATTTCACGCAATACTTTGTTTGAACTATCATACCATGACAAAAATGCTAATACTAACATCGGACAAAGCATTATTGCATTGCCCCTTTCTATTCCTGTCAAAAAACCATAAGACAGAACACAACTCAGCGCAAACCACTGTTTTTCTATATGAGTCCCCTCTTTTTTATTCATTACTAAATCATATGTCCAAATCATCATAAAAATCCAAAGAAGCAAAAAAGGGTATAATGCGAATTGATTATCCCTTAATTCAAACCCACTTGGATTATGATCAACAACATATTCTGGCAAAAACCGCGAATATACCCAAAAAAACACCGTAGCGACTGGTGGATATGTTACAAGTTCAATTTTGTCCGTAAAGATTTCTCTTAATGTATAGTTGTTTGATGCTGCAACTGTATTAAAAAAATCCATGGTCGTATCATTTCTATCAACATAGCCTATTTTCCACACCGCTGCACCCGGCTCAATAAAATTATACAATATTAATCCTAATACGCACATACATGTGATTATAATGTAAACATATGATGCTGAAAATTTTTCTTTTATATTATTTATTTTAATATACTCTTTTATGTTCATTCCTTGTATAATCCTTTTGCATTTTTTTCCGTTACATACTTAAATATTTTTATAAAGCAAGCTTTTGGTAAGACCTTAAACATCACTGTTTCAATTTTATATATAAAACCTATTTCTGTTTCTATATCTTTCATCTCCGACCACATTGATCTTTCTTTCCATTCCAGAAACTGCTTTCTCAAAGGATGAATATTATTCTTCTCCCATGGATACTTGCCCATAATCCTGAAAAAATGTACAATAGCCGGTTTCATCGTGGCATCTTGCAATTCCTCTGTCGAATAATAATCATTCTGTCCATATGCTTTAAAAAACACTTTTTCTGAATATAAGTAATGTATCCCTTGTAAATTAAATTTCACAGGCAATGTGAAAATTTTATTGTCACAAAAATCATTCAACAAATCTTGATCATTGCAATGATATCTTTTAATATTCTTCTTTAAATGATCCAACATTCTTTCAAAATTACTATTATTCTTCCAATAATCCACATTATATAAAATCACACCTGCATTATAATATCTAGCAGTATTTAAGAGTTCTGAATAAACAAATCCAACAGAATCCAATACACATCCAATTGGCGATTCCTCCATATTGATACTCATAAGTGATGAAAGATCGTCCAAAACTAACGTGTCACAGTCAATGTAGATTAAACGTTTCACCTGCTCAGGCATTTCATGTACAACAAAAATTTTTAACCACGTTGCTAATGACCCATTCCACCCTTGTACATTAAATGATTCTATATATTCAAGTGCTTTGTTTATATCGATCCATATAATTTCTCGTTGATATTTTTGTGCTTGTTTCTCTATTTTTATTTTATTGTCCTCAGAAACATCCATTGCCGCACAATATACTGTAATATTTTCTACCTGCTTATTGTTTTCAAATAATGAAATCATTGATATTCCGGCAAAAGGAGCATATTTGTCATCAAATTGATATAACACATCTAATTTATTGTCCATGTTCAATTACCATCCTAAATAATTTCTACTATTTTGTCAAAAATGTTCCACATCCCCATTTTATCAATTTCCAATATTGTTTTAACGCATACTCTATCTAAAAATGTTCTACTATTATGTGTATATCTTATTTGTCTATTCTGTTTGTAATGTGGATATGTATTCTCAAGAGCCTGTAACATTTCTTTTCGAACATCTCTATATGTCTTACTATCCAACTGACGTTTTGCTAGTATAATTCCTTCATCAACATTTTTCACAGCTGTATAGCATAATTGTCTCTTGCTATTTTCATCATCTGTGCTGTCCGCAATTTCTTTTGTGAATACCAAAATTTTTTTCACCTCATTTAATGGCACCCATTCATGCAGTTCTTCCTTGTTCCATGTTTCATCCACTTTTTTAGTTACAGAAACTGGATTTATCAAATAATTGTATAAAACACGTCTAATGCACGCAACACTTTTACAGTATATCGCAAATTTTTGTATAAAGAATAAATCCCCGCTTTTACAATCTTTTTCAAAAAAGATATTATTTTCTCTGATTATTTCAGTTTTAAAAATGACTCCTTGTAACTGATTTAATGTCCAAACATCAAAGTCGAGCGGAAATCTTCTTTTTCTTTTAATTGTATTATTAGGAGTTACCTCCTGATAATTACATGCCACCAAGTCAGCATTTGTCCTATTTGCTTTATCAATCAATAAATCTAAGCAAAAATGCTCCATCCAATCATCAGCATCATGAATCATAATATACTTTCCATTTGCAGCTTGAAGTCCTATATTATATCCATTAATAGGTCCCTTATTATTTTCCACATTGATTATTTTTATATTCATATCCTCATTTTGCTTCTTAAAGTTCTCAATTACCTGTTGTGTATTATCAGTCGAAGCATTATTAACAAAAATCAACTCAAAATCTCTGGTTTTTTGTATTTTACATCCTTCTAATGCACGACTAACTAGATACGCATAATTATAGCAAAGCATTATAATTGATACTGTTGGTTTATTATTTTTCATTTAGTGTATTCTCCTTACTAGCTGCCTGATATCCAGAAAGAAACGCCTGATCACTCCAAAAGTATTTCCATTCTCCAAATCTTCCGATAGGTATAATATTTAATTTATATAATTCATCTCTTATATTTTTAGCAACCGTCTCTGTATCTGGATAAAAAATAATATTTGCATACTTGATATATTTACATTGCATAAATAAAATATCTTTTTTATCTGCAATTTTCATTTTTTCTAATGAATATACTACATTTTCCTTGCATGCTTCTTCTGTTGGAATTCTTTCTTTAGAATTAAAATATATCTCAAACTGTATTGATGAATAGCCCTTAGGAACATTTTGTGGCGATTTATTAGATGGTACATAACATCTCGCAGCCATAATATCTTCATCATATATATAAAACCATGTATATGGCAATATGTTTTCCTTACAAATTGCCACCGATACTAACATAACAGATGTATAATTTAATTTTTTTGCCTGATTTTTTGTTGTTTCTGAAATATTTTCTACTATGTTTACACATTCAGTTAACGGCATCGAACTAAAAATTTTATCGTATTCACAAGAAGTTCCATCCGTGAAATATACACGTTTTTCCCTGGCGGATATTCTATTTACCCTTTTGTTATAAAAAATTGCCTTTTTTGCATCTGCAACAGAAACAATATTTTTCCAAAATCCATAATAACCATTCTCTTTTGGGTATCTCATTTCCTTAGCATAGTATGTATTTGGAGTTTTATCCGTATAACTTCCATACAAAACTTCTTTCAAAGATGGTTGATACACTCGATTTCCAATCCATTGTATTCCCATCCTGCTCATGTCCTCACACCAATATTTGTCATTATATTTTTTTATAAAATTATCAGTGATATATTTACCATATTTGCTCAAATTCCAAGAATAGTAATCTTCTGCAACAAGTTTTTCATTTTTGGTTATAAAATCTTGCACTGCATTTACTCTTTCCTCAACTGACAATTTATAAAGATTATTTTGAATCGGATGCTGTATCCATTTATCTTTGTACCAATTAACAGGAGTTGGGTGATGAATCAAAGGGGCGGTTTTTGACAACATATCTTTAACAAACTCATTTTTAGTAAATGAAAGATGTACTGCATTGTCAAACCAAAATCCATCAATTTCAAAACTAGCGCACAATCCTCCCGCACTATCCTGTGCCTCATATACTTGAACATTATTATCAGCATAAAATGCACCTAAACCTGCTACTCCAGCACCTATTACTATTGTTTTATTCATTATATCTTTCCTTCACATCCAAAATAGTTTTCTGTATTCCATCTTCAAATTTTGTTCTTGCAATATAGTCAAAATCTTTCTTTAAATCTGTGGCTAACAACCATTCTTTTTTATATAAAATTCCGTCCTTCCCCCGTTTCCCCCATCCTAATTCAATATTTTCATCTATACAATTTTTTATTTTTTCTATAAAATATCTAACATTTTCAATTTCGTTTCCTCCAATAAAATAGGTATGTCTTTTAACTTTTTCTTCATTCGCAATTAAAGCAAGAATCTCTACACAATCATCTATATAAATCATATTACAAAATCCATCTCCATTCGAATATTCTGTTTCTTCTCCTTTCAATAATTTTGTAATCGTATAGTTCACTAAATTTGCAGTATAATCACCAGGTCCATAAATATTAGTCAAACGACACCACACAAATTCAATTCCCATTTGTTTAGATAAGGCATTTAAAAGCTTATGTGTATAATCTTTTGATATCGCATACATTGCATTTACCGATATATCATCAGCATTATCTATATTTTCTATCAATCGTTCTGCAATTGTTCCAATTGATATAAATCTTTTTACTCTTATTTTACTAGCAACTTTCATACATTCTACACTGTATTTCACATTATTCATCTGTAATTCATAATTATTACGAGCATCTCCTGATGATCCTTCCCATGCCAAATGAAAACATGTATCTACATCTCTATATCTAATTCGTTCAGGAATAGAACATATCTGAGACATCTCGCATTCAATAACTTCTACATTTGATAATTCTAATAATTTACCAACATTTTGACTATTTGGTCTTACAATAGCAATAATGCTAACATTCATTGCATTTAATTTCTTTACTAAATGCAATCCAATAAATCCAGTTGCGCCAGTAATCATCACTTTCTTCAGCATATTCTTTTCTTATCCATTCAAAAATTGATTCTTTCTTCCTCTATCACTAACGGTCGATTCATAATTCTTTGATTCATACTCAAAATATACTCCCCAAGAAATCCCAGAAAGAATAATTGAATTGAACCCAAAAAAAACATTCCAATTACAACCGGTGCCATTCCAGCCATAAAACTGTCCCACAGAACAAGTTTCATTATCAAATAAACCAAACCAATAATGGCACTTATGATTCCGCATCCCATTCCAAGAAAAGTTGCCATACGTAAACCTATCTTTGTATAAGAAGTAAAGCTAAGCATTGCGGCATCATATAAACGATAAAAATTATTATGTGTCTTCCCCGCTCTTCGCTCCGGCTGCTCATATGGTATTTCTTTCCGTTTATATCCAAGTTCAGCTACGATTCCTCTGAGAAACGGTGTTGGATCCTTCAGATTTTTCAATACTTGTACAAAATCTCTATCATAAAGTCCGGATCCCGTAAAATGCTCAATCTGTTCCACATCCGAAAACTTTTTGATTATTTTATAATAAATACTCCGTAGGTAGTACATAATCGGATTTTCCTTGCTGCTTGTTTTTATTCCAATTACAATCTTGTACCCCTCTTCCCATGCCTCTAAATACTGTGGTATCAGTTCAACTGGATCTTGAAAATCACAAACCATACTAATTGTGCAATCACCCGTTGTCTGTAACATTCCATAATAAGGCGAATTAAATTGTCCAAAATTTTTAGCATTAAAAATAGCCTTGATATGCTTATTTTTTTTACAAATATCGCGCAAAATAACCCTTGTCTGATCAGAGGAATCATTATCTATAAACAATAATTCATAATCGTACTGAATTAATTCATTTTCAAATAAATTGACAATTTCCTCACTCATTGGTCTCACATTTTCTTCCTCATTATAGCAGGGAATTAATATGCTTACTTTTTTCATCTTTTTATCTATCCTTGTACCATTCTATTGTTTCTTTAATCCCATCTTCAAAAGAATATTTCGGCTCAAATCCTGTATCGATTTCCAAATCAGTGATATCAGCGCATAAATGCATTACCTGTTTAGGGGCATATGCAATTTCTCCAAATCCCAGTTCTAAGTCCTTCGAAATATTATCCCGTAATATTTCAACATATTCTGATAATGCCTTTGTCTGACCACTTCCGATACAATATATTTTACCAGATACCCCTTTTTCGCCGAGCAAATACATTGCATATCCTGCATCCTTAGAATAAAGATAATCCCATTGCTGTTTTCCCTCTGTTAAAGAAGGTTTCTCACCATGAGCTAATTTTCTAATTACTGACATAATCATTGTATTCTCACCATCATATGGCCCGTAAACACTTAAAATTCTCGTCCATATATGGTCCATATTTTTCTGTTCACACAAAATTCTGCTCATCTGTCCTGCACACAGCTTTGCAATTCCATATCCATTTTCAGGAAAAGTTGGGGTTAACGCTGTCAATTTTCCCTCTACACGTCCATATTCAGCTTGTGATCCCGCACCTATAAATTTATAACATCCTAACTTTGCAGCAACTTCAACAGCATCCAATGTATACTGAATATTTTTCATCTGTCCCCACATATTATTTCTAGAATTTCCAAATGTCCCCTCCCATCCAAGATGATAAAACACATCATACCTTTCCGATATTATATCTGAAAGCTTATAAATTTCATTGAGATTCAATTTAACAATTTTTACTAAATTATGATTTGGAATAGAATTTATTCTCTTAGAGTCCTCTCTACAAACAGCTAATACTTCAATGCCGTTTTCTATTAGGCAATTAATAAGTGCTATTCCAATAGCACCTGTTGGTCCCGTTATGACTACCCTTTTAACCATTCTCTTATCCAATATTTTCTCCTCCGATAAGTATCTGTCTTAATTCTTCCACTGTATTTACAATTTTCGCTTCATACTTATCTCTCCACTCAGATACTTTTCCTTGTCCCCATTGTACATATATACATGGAATACCTGCATTAGCAGCTGTCATAACATCACTTTTTCCATCACCAACATATATAGCCTGTCCTAATTTGCAATTGCATTCCCTACATATCATTTCTACACCATATGCATCCGGCTTTGACGGTCTATCTTCAGAATAGCCAACTACTGCATCAAAAAAATCTGGTTCAAACATCTTTCCTACCATATCATCTAACAACTGCTGTCCCTTGTTTGAATTGACGGCAAGAAAATACCCCTGCTTTTTTAAAACAAATAACATATCCATTATTCCTGGATATGGTTTGGTATTTTTTTTTTCGCTTTTTAAATATATTTCACGATACCTTGTTTTAACCGCAGTAATATTTTCCTCTGTTACCCTGTCTTGTGGTAACATCTTAGATACAACCGTTTCTAAATTTCCTCCAGCAAAATCACTAAATTTCTCCACTGGATGTTGCGGAAAATCACACTGTTTCAGAGCCTGATTAAAGCATAGTCCAACGTCTGTTATTGAATCAATAAGTGTTCCATCAAAATCAAATATTAATAAATTTCGCATTATTCTTCCTTAAAAACATACTTATTTGTATTATATTCATCTCTAGGCAAAAATGGGAACATATCGTCCATAGAAGGAGATACAATTGTTCCATCTTCCAAAACCTTGGATGATAACTTTGGCACAAAATTTTGAGAAGAATCTACTATTACATTACACATAACAGGTCCATCTGTTTCTAATGCTTTTATAATAGTTTCTGAACAATCCCTTTCTGTTGAAACAGCATAATATTGGAATCCAAACGCCAATGCCAGGTGTTCCCATGTTGGGAATCCAACTCCTGTTTCTGGATCTAAACCAATTAGTGGCGGTTTAAAAAGATTTCTTTGTGTTTGTCTGATAGAATGATATCCATTATTATTTAAGATAAATAGTTTTACATTTAGTTTATTATATGAAATTGTCTCTAATTCCTGAACATTCATCATCAAACTGCCATCACCATCTATACAAATAACACGTCCATTTTTATTCTGAGTTGCAACAGCTGCTCCCAATGCTGCCGGAAGTCCATATCCCATTGATGCGCATCCTGAATTAGTAAACATACGCTGTCCCTGCTTTATTTTTGCCCCTTGAAAAGTCATAACACATGCACTGCCATTTCCTAATGTCAATATGTCATCCTGTGCCATTACTGCAAATATCTTGTCAACAAACACATATGGATTTAATTCTTTATCTGTATTATGATATTCTGGTAAACATGCTGGGTATTTTTCAACCATTTTTCTGCACCACTCAACCCATGGTTTATGTATCTTATTTGGTTTATATTCAACTTTTAATAACGTCTCAATCACCTGATGTACATCTGCATGAACAGGCATATCGGGTACAAATGTAGGTTTTTTTAGTTCTTGCTCATCAATATCAATCATGACTTTATAGGCATTCTTTGCAAAATCGTGCTTATTGTATGTAATTGTACGAATGTTCATTCGACTTCCTAATACAACAATCAAATCACAATTTTGTACAATAAAACTACTGCCTCTTGTGCCTTCCCTACTTGGTGAACCTGCATAATATGGATTATCATATGCCACTAAATCTCCAGAATTCCAAGCCACCGCAACTGGTATTTTAAGTTTTTCCACTAACTGAAGTAATAATTTGCTCGAACCAGATAATCTAACACCATATCCTGCAAAGATCAAAGGTGCCTTTGCACTCTTAATTTTATCTAAAAGTTCTTCTGCATCTTTTTCTGTAAACAATTTATACGTCGGTTCTAAATGTTCCTCTTTTGAATCAAAATGTCTAAGATTATCTGTTTCTACTTTTGCCCCCTGAATATCTAATGGTACATCAAGCCAGACTGGACCTTTTCTACCTTCATTTGCCAGATACCAGGCCTTTTCCAAATGATAAGCTATATCTTCTGGGTCAGTAAGCATCACTGCATACTTAGTCATATTAGAAACAGAATTAATAATATCAAATTCTTGATCTCCCAGCTGACGGATACTCAATTGTGGAACAGACCACAATGTCGTTTCCCTTTTTACCTGACCAGAAATAACGAACATTGGTATACTGTCCAACCATCCCCCCATCACACCCGTGATTGCGTTAGTTCCACCCGGTCCACTTGTAACACATACGCTCGCAATTTTTCCTGTAACACGTGCATATGCTTCAGCCGCGATCGCACAACCTTGTTCATGATGGTTATACACGCTTTTCAATTCTTTCTTATGTCCCAATGCATCATCTAATTGCATTGCTCCACCGCCTGTAATCATAAAATTATGTGTCACACCATGATCAACTAAAAAATCTGCGATATAATTTGCAACACGAACTTCCATTTTTTTCTTCGCATAACTTACTGAAACCTCAGACTTATGCTTTCCCTCCTATTAGATTTTCCACTTCTAAAATGTTGCACTATGACAATCTTCTATTTCTGTATAATGAGAATACGTTATAAATTCTATCTTCATTTTTTCATTAAATTTTAATAATGCTTCCTTAATATAATTATTCAAATAACCTGCTTCGCTCTTAATAAAAGCATATTCCATTCTCGGATTAATATAATTATCTTCCTTATCTGAGTATCCATCAAGACCTGCACATGCTACATTTTCAATATTACAATTTTTCAAAATATTTAAAAGCATCAAAAACGAATTATCTATAATCTTCTCATTTTTCTCAAGCAATGGTGTACGATCAAAAACATACGTAAATTTTTTTTCTTTTGGCTCAATATTAGAAGTTGCTATTACCTCTACATTTTGATTTTTCTCTTGATATAACACGTCAGACATCTGCATCCATCTGCTTCCCTTTGTTGAGAACACAGCATCTACATTATAATTCTCTGGGATAAAATTAACAGAAATTATAAAAGGAGATGTTTCTAATATATATTCTATAACACTTTCTCTCTGTAATAATATATTTTTTCCAGGTCCGATTATCAATACATTTCTACCAGCAATTTTTTCCGTTAATTTTTTATAATTTTCAGGCTCCTTAAAATTATCACAAACAAATTGATTGTAATTTGATTCAGCCACATTCTTATCATATAACAATTTTTTTTCTTCTGGCTCAATTCTTTCCAAAACTTGATTAACTTTAGAAGCAGATAAATTCATTTTTTTCTGATAAAAACTCACATAATTTGGATGACATTTATTCAAAGCAGATAAGTAGAAAAATGTCTTGTACCCCCATGGACTACGCGTGTAAAAATCCATAATGCTTTCCTCAGTTGCCTCTAATATTGCATTTATGTTGTAATCTTTGCCATATGTCTGATTTAATTCCATCATCAATAATTCGATTGGCGCATTTCCAGCACTTTTTCCCATACCATAAATCGTTCCATCGACAACTATATCATGTTTTGTTGTTTTCTCCATAAACGCAAGAACATTTGCATAAGCTAGCTGTAAATTATTATGTGCATGAAAACCAATGCCAATTTTCTCATCAACATATTTATCTAAAAGATCGTAATAATGCAACAAATCTCGTGGCTGTAATAAGCCATATGTGTCCACCATAGAAATAGCATATGGTTCAACTTCATTTGCAAGTTTAATAACCTCCATAAGTTCTTCATCTGAGTAGCTTGTAATAGACACTAGCTGTGAAAACACTTTGTAACCTTTTTTTTTCACTTCAGCACAAAAAGCCATAGCCTCATGCATAATATGTTTTTTAAAAATAACTCTTATTCCATCCAAACAACTTTCTTCACATGGCTGAATGTTTTTTATGTCACATGTTCCATAATCAATCATTCCAACCAGCATTGCATGATTATTCTTAATATGACCATATATTTTCTGCATACATTCTGTATTTGGCATAATACTTCTATTAATATCTAATGGTCTTCTATCGTCCAAAAAGCCAAGCTCGATGATATCCGTCTCTGACTCTAGTAATCTTTCATAAATATTAATTAAATAATTATGACCAAACTCCCAATCATTAACATATCCTCCATCTCTTAACGTGCAATCTAAAAGTTGAATTTTTCTCATGGTAGCTCCTTTATTGATTTACTGCTTCTTTAATTATTTTCGCCATATAATCAATCATCTCATCTGTCATTCCTGGATATACACCAACCCAGAATGTATCATACATGATACGGTCAGTATTTTTTAAATCTCCTACAATACGATATCCCTGACCAGTTTTCCGCATCTGGTCAAAGCATGGATGTTTTGTAAGATTTCCCGCAAATAACATACGCGTCTGAACACCATGTGACTCAATATATGGTACAACCCTATTACGATCTACTCCTTCTTTACATGTAATCAAAAATCCAAACCAACTTGGTCTTGAATTTTCACATGGAACTGGAAGAATCACCTTGTCCTCACACCCTGCAAGTTTTTCCAATAAATAATCAAAATTATGTCTTCTTTTTTCAACGAAAGCAGGAAATTTTTGAATCTGAGCACATCCAATTGCCGCCTGCATATCTGTTGCTTTCAAATTATATCCAAAATGAGAATATACATATTTATGATCATATCCTAACGGAAGTTCTCCATACTGCTTATCAAAGCGGTGTCCACAAAGATTGTCCTGACCAGATGCACAGACGCAGTCGCGCCCCCAATCACGAAAAGAACGAATACATTTATTAAGTAATGGATTATTTGTATAAACAGCTCCACCCTCACCCATCGTCATATGATGTGGCGGATAGAAAGATGATGTTCCAATATCACCAATTGTTCCTGTAAATCGTTCCTCTCCATCAATTGTATATCTGGATCCAAGTGCATCGCAGTTATCTTCAATCAACCATAAATTATGTTTATCACAAAATTCCTTTACCGCCTTCAAATCGAACGGATTACCTAATGTATGTGCTGCCATCACAACTTTTGTCTTATCTGATAACGCCGCTTCCAATTGTGTAACATCTATATTATACTGTGGAATCGTCACGTCTATAAATACCGGTATTACACCATATTGAATCGCTGGTGTCACTGTAGTAGGGAAACCAGCCGCTACTGTAATCATCTCATCCCCTGGTTTTACCTGTCTATCTCCAAGTAATGGAGATGTCAACGCCATGAATGCGTTCAGGTTAGCTGAAGATCCTGAATTCACCAATGAACAATATCTAACACCGAGATATTGAGCGAATAATTTTTCAAATTCTGCTGTATATCTTCCAGAAGTAAGCCAAAATTCTAAAGCTGAATCAACCAAATTGCACATTTCCTCATGATCATAAACACGAGATGCATAAGTAATTCTGTCTCCTGGTTCGAACTCCTTTTTCTTATTGTGATATGTGTCGCAGTACTCTGCCACCATATCTAATATTTCTTTTTTTGCCTGTTCTTCTGTTTTATTTTCAAACATCTATAAACTCCTTCTATTCTCTAAAAAATTCTTTAATTTGTTCATCCATACACTCGCACACATCTCCGTCTGCCAGATATTCTTTTGACCACTCAACTGTCTTTTCAATTGCATCTTCTACGCCCCAGCGAGGTTTCCACCCGAATACACGTTTAATTTTAGAACAATCTAATTTCAAAAAATTGGCTTCATGAGGTCCACCGTCATATTTATTTATCCACTTCAGATTCTCTCCCCATTTTGCACAGAATAAATCTACTAACTGTCCAGTTGTAACGCAATCTTTGTCATCTGGTCCAACATTATAAAATCCCGCGTACTTTTTATCTTCATACTGTGCCTTTGCAATCGTCAGATAAATTGCAAGAGGCTCTAACACATGCTGATACGGTCTTGTAGAATGTGGGTTTCTGACAACGATATCCTGTTTTTTTTCTGCTGCACGCACACAGTCCGGTATGATTCTATCATTTGCAAAATCCCCACCACCAATCACATTACCTGCTCTTGCAGTAGATACTGCCACATCCATCTCGCGATAAAATGAATTGATGTAGCTGTGTGTCACCAACTCTGAGCAAGACTTGCTATTCGAATACGGATCATATCCATCCAACGGTTCATTTTCACGGTATCCCCATTCCCATTCTTTGTTCTCATAAACTTTATCTGTTGTAACATTTAGAAAAGACCTTACACTGGAATGAAGTCGCACACACTCACAGATATTAACGGTTCCCATTACATTTGTCTCATAAGTGTATACCGGATCTTTGTAAGAATCTCTTACAATTGGCTGAGCTGCAAGATGAAGTACAATTTCTGGCTGAACCTCATCAAATACTTTCATTAAATGTGTTCTGTCACGGATATCGCCAATCACAGAATTCATCTTATCTTCTACACCACTTACGCTAAAAAGATTCGGATTCGTTGGAGGTTTCAACGAATATCCTGTCACTTCAGCTCCTGCATTCACAAGGATACGGCATAACCATGATCCTTTAAATCCGGTGTGACCCGTTACTAATACTTTTTTTCCACGATAAAACTCTAACATTTATTTGTTCCACACCATCCAAGGTGCCTCTCCTTTTGCAATCATTTCTTCTAACTGTTCTTTTTCTCTCTGGGTATCCATACATTGCCAGAAGCCATTGTGCTTATACGCCTTCAATTCCCTAGTTTCTGCAAGACGTCTGAGTGGTTCCTGTTCAAATACAGTTTCGTCACCATCAATGTAATCAAAAATTTCTGGCTGTAATACCATATATCCGGCATTTATTCTGGAACCATCTGATTCTGATTTTTCACGGAACGCCCTGATACTCTTGTCCTCTCTGTCAATATCTAACACCCCAAACCGCTGCCCCACATGTACCGCTGTCAGTGTTGCAATCTTTCCATGAGACTGGTGGAACTTCAGTAATTCTGTAATATTAATGTCAGAAACTCCGTCTCCATAAGTCAGCATAAATGGTTCATTTCCAACATATGGCTGAATACGCTTTACACGTCCTCCAGTCATCGTGTTCAGTCCTGTATCTATGATAGTTACTTTCCATGGCTCTGCCACATTATTATGAACCACCATCTCACCACCATTGCTGAAATCAAAAGTGATATCACTATTATGAAGATAATAATCGGCGAACCATTCTTTGATCACATGCTGCTTATATCCTGCACAGATAATAAACTCATTAAAGCCATAATAAGAGTATTCCTTCATAATATGCCACAGAATCGGCTTTCCTCCGATATCGATCATTGGCTTTGGTTTTAAATGACTTTCCTCGCTGATTCGTGTTCCGAATCCTCCTGCTAATAATACTACTTTCATTTGTAATCTCCTTATTTTTCGTACTAGTAAACATATGAATTAACTATATCATAGCTCAAATCATAACGCAACCCCCTCAAAAAAATCCATGTATTGCTATTTTTTATGTCTGCATTTTCCGAATAATATCTCCGACATATTTTTTGCAAATTCATTCCGGGTTAAAATCAATACAATAAAATATCCTAACATGCTGAGTAAAATTGTCAGAACTGTTTTTGTCCAAAGATTCTCTGTCACAATTGCAACGCATTTTCCGATCAAAATGATCAACACCGCTCCAAGTGCTGGCCCTGTCAAATCTTTGTTGCATGCTATCAGCTTTATTTTCTTATCCACCCTGCTGATTGCAATACAGAGTGATATTAATTCTGAAACAGCAGTCGTAGCTGCCGCTGCAGTAATACCATACTTTGGAATAAACAAAATATTCAGTATAATATTTGCCATCGCCGAAATCACACATGCGATAAGACATGTTTTTTCCTCCATTGCCGGAAGCAGCAGCACATTTCCAATCAGTCCTCCAATAAGTGAAATTGCTAATGCAATGGAAAGTATATGCAGGGAACCTGTCGCTCCCAGATATTCTTTTCCTGCAATAATCTCTATAATCTCCGGACACAATATATTGATTCCGACCACACATGGCAGTCCCAGAATCACAACAAAATTGAATGCATACCGAAACAATTTATTAATTTCATCGTAATTTCCTTCATTAAAATTCTTTGTCATCTGTGGCATGACCACCCATGCAATGGATGCGATCGTAGAATTTACAAGATTATATATTTTTACGGATGTGCTATATAGTCCAACCTCATAGTTACCTTTTATGATTCCCAGTATCGTGATGTCTGAATTACAATAAATAGTCTGTGCAAGAACCATTACAAATAGTAAAAGAACTGGTGGCAGATGTCTCTTCCAGTCAATGTTCAATGTCAGTTTCGTTTTACAAAATTTTCTTCTGTATACCATATTGGTAATATTGGCTCCACTTGAAGCAATCACTGTAATGACAGCATAACGCATATAATCTTCCGGTTTCCGTACAAAAAGAAGCATTGCTGCAATGGAAACTAACTGAAAAAGGAATGTACGGACTGTAATATACTTAAAATCCTCCATAGCTGTATTCAGCCAGTCCGCACCCAATGTTGTAAACAATACGGTTGTGCTTAGAATAATGATCATTTCCCGATAATTTTCCAATGGTTTTGCAGCTAACAGTGCCAGTGCCAGACCTATATATGCAATAAATGTAGTAACCATATTAATGGAAATAATCTGACCCACCATATTCTCTAGTTTATTCTTGTCATCTTTTATTTTCGAACACTCTCTCACTGCATAAGTTGTAATTCCCAATGATGCAGCCAAAGAAACATAACTGATAATCGAATTACCAAAATTCACTTTTCCTACATTCTCTGCATGTAACACTCTGCTGATATAAGGGAAAGTTATTAATGGAAAGACGACTTGCGAAAACGCTTTCAGTAAACTGTATATCGAATTTTTTCTTACTTTATTATCCATGAATAACTCCCTGTATTATGTTTATTAATGCAAAACATTCTTTATTTTTCTAAGCCGCACCCATACTATATGCAGTAATCTAAGTATTCCCACCGGACAATTTACAAGTACCCAAAATGTTCTTTTTAAATCGTGATATTTTTCTAAACACGGCCATATATATGTCTTTCTCCAGTTTGCCTGATTTTTGCATGTACAACGGAATTGGATCACAAATTGTCTTACTGTATTTTTAGTAGTTTTATAATAAATATCTGATAATATTTTTTCAGAAAAGCCCCCATTCTTTCCACCCTGCAATATCAATTTGTGATAATTATAAAACCATACTTCATACAGATCATATCCAACCGTTTCATTACCGGAGGCTGCAAGATAATTATAGGTATCAATAATATATATCCCCTGCTCCCGCATGGTTGCCAGTGCAATATAGCTCTGTATAAAATATGTTCCAATATATTGTTCTTTATGTTCTACTTTTCTTACCAATTCCGTTCTAAATACAAGAGAGGACATAAACGTAATAAAAATTCCTGTTTCTTCAAGGAATTGTTCTCTGGAAGAATAAATCTTTAACCCTGTTTCCTTCCAGCGCGGTTCATTATACACAAAAGGCGACTCACTTACTAACCCAGAAGTATTCAAATGCAAAAATACCGGTTTTTTTTCCAATGTATCCAAAAGATGTTCCACTGCCATCGGAAGTAAAAAATCATCATCTCCCAGTAAAAGGACATACTCACCTACAGCCTTATCAAAACAATTTAGGAAATTTTTATCTGGTCCTACATTCTCTGTATTTCTGTAATAGCGGATATTCTCTGCCTTCTTCACAAGTTCAGTCATGTACTCGCCAGTTCCATCCGTAGAAGCATTGTCTGAAACAATAATCTCTATTTGTTCTATTTTTTTCTGTTCCATCAATCGTTTTAAACATATTTTTAATTTTTCCAGACGATTATAAGTAGGTATTGCTATTGTTAATGCATAATTTTTCTGCTCTGCCATCTGTCTAATTCCTTTAACAAATCATGTACACTTTCTGTGTCCATCACTTTTCTATACCATATATCTTCATGCCGCTCTATAAATTTCCGGTCGACTTTAGCATAATCAATTTTTACCAGTTCCTTTATCACATCATCCCTAAACCGATATTTTATAACCTTGGCAGGTACACCTCCAACAACTGCGTATGGTGGAACATCTTCCGTCACAACTGCACCGGCCGCTATCACTGCTCCCTGTCCAATCTCTACTCCCGAAAGAATGAGGGCTGAATCACCAATCCAGACATCATCATTTACAATAATATTTCCTTTCGCCTGAGTCTCCCCTTCTTTTTTTAGCACTTTCGCCTGAAATGGATATGTAGAAATACAATCCAGCCTATGCTCTCCCCCCAAAACAAAACGGACGTTTTGAGCAACAGAACAAAATTGACCAATTATCAGCTTCGTATTCTCACATCCAAATGTTTCAACACATATTGGTCCATATGTATATCTTCCAACGTGTATTTGTTCTATATCACATAAATTAGTCAAGTATGTCATATTATGTTGATTTCTTTTTTTCCACTTTATTTTAAGTTTAAGTAACGCTATTACTCTTTTTATCAAAAATTTTTTCCTTTCATTTTTCCACTCACTTTAGAAACAATTTTTCATATTGTCCGGAAATATACTCCCAACTATACCTGTCACACACTCTTTTTCTTGCTCTTTCTGTATATTTATTTATCTCAGACTGATCTAAATGATCCGCTTTTTCTATCAAGCCGGCAAGATTCCCCTCTTCTTTTGACCAATACATTGCGCCGTCCTCTGCTACCTCCCGGTTAAATCCTACATTCAATAGCAAATTAAGTTGTGTGCTCGCCAGAGCTTCCAGAAGACTTGGATTAGTTCCTCCCACTTCATGACCATGAAAATACCCATATGCATTTTCCCGAATTTTCATTAACATTTCTGAGTCATATACTGTACCCGCAAATTTAATTCTGGAATCCTTGGAATAACCGGTTTTCAATTCAAGTTCTTTTAAAAATTTATCATTCACATTCGTGATAAGAACAAAATCTCTTTCGGATTTGCATTTTATAAATTCTTTTATCATTACTTCATAATTATTTTCCGGAACGAACCTTCCAACTACCAGATAATACTGCTTAGGGTGAATTTTTCTCTCTGCATACCATTTTTTTAATTTTTCATCTGAATCTGCCATCTGACTCTTTCTTATTTCCGTTCCATATGCAATAAACGTGGTTTTAGGATAATATTTCTCATATTCCTTTTTTATATATTGCTCTATATTTTTACTGTCGCAAATTAATAAATCTGCATTTTTTACCATCATTTGTTCTGATATTTTCCAATATTTTCGTACACAAGCATTCCACTTCTGCCGCATCCATTCATGCCCATCCGGATTGACATATACCTTTCCTCCAAGCTTATGTATTTTTCTTACATAGTGCCTTATAAATGGTCCAATACGACACGCTAATATATAAATAACAGGCTGTTTTACCTGCTTTTTCTCTATATATCTGCAACACTCTTTTAACGCAGCTACGTCATAATAAATAGCTTGTGCTGGTCCAATATCAGGTACTTTTATCATAAAACATCTTGCATTATGATATATATACTCTTTATTCTCCTCTCCCTTACATGCTACATGATACTTTATCTTATCATTATTACGATGATATTCTGTTAATTTATCTACAAAAGTTTCGTACCCACCATATGCCGCTGGTATCCCTTTTGACCCTATTATAAATACATTCTGCATCTTTTACATACTTCCCTTTCCAGATACCACAACCTGAACTGTCCGAAATAATATTTTAATATCATTCGCCATACTCCAATGACAAATGTATTCTGTATCGAGTTTGACTACTTCTTCGAAATCTGTAATTTCACTTCTTCCTGAGACCTGCCAAAGTCCTGTAATGCCAGGTTTTACCGACAATCTTGCTTTATGATGCAATTTATACTTCTCATATTCATCTACTGTAGGCGGTCTTGTCCCAACTAATGACATATCTCCCCTTAAAACATTAAAAAACTGTGGGAACTCGTCTAAGCTTAGTTTACGAATCCAGTTTCCAATTCCCGGTATATATTCTCCTGTTTTCTGATCAATTTTACTGCCAATGATCCTTGGGTCGTTTTCCATTTTGAACATCATACCATCTGCTATCTGATTTTGCTCCAAAAGATTTTTTTTTCGTTCTTCAGCATCCAGATACATCGTCCGGAATTTATACATATTAAATTTTCTGCCATTTTGTCCCACTCTCTCCTGTTTAAAAAAAATCGGTCCTGGAGATTTTATAAAAATAATAGGTCCCAAAAAAAGTATAAGTATAAGCGTAATGGCGGTTCCCACCAGCCCCCCAGCTATATCGAGCGTCCTTTTCATAAAATATTCTTTGTTGCTCACAATTCGGATACTGGATGTAAGCACTAAATATCCACATACCATTTCAGCAGTCTGATTTGCACTTTGTGTCAAACCATCCTGCATAATCGTGTAATGAACTACAATCCCCATCTCAGAAAATTCACGTGTATACTTTGCAGGGAATGACATATCATTCGGCAAAACAATGAGCACCTCGTCTACCCAGTTCTTGCATACCCATTCTGCCATATTTTCTTCCAAAACAATCTGGATATTTTGGTATTGCTTCTCTTGTTTTATACAATCCATAAAAACAATGCCTGATAACTTATAAGTTTGATAGTTATTCTCTCTGATTCTCTTTAATGCTTCTTCTGCCATTTTTGATGTTGTAATCAATAACAGAGAGCAATTTCCTTCCTCTGTCTGATATTTTTTTACATGAAGTTTCCATAATGTTCTGGTCATCCACCCTATGCCTAATTGATAAATTCCCAAAAGAAACAATACTGTTCTTGAAAAATCATCTCCGTCTTTTACAACGATCAGGTAAAAGCTTATAAATAATTCAAGTATACATACCTGCTTTACGACAGACACAAACTCAACATAATGACCTCGTTTCAAAATATCCTTATAACCTTCTAAAAAAAATGCATATATAAATTCAAAAAGCACAAGAACAAGCATCATATTTTGATAAATAACTTTATGTGGATTTCCTCCAAAACCATGTCTGCTAAAATATGCTAATGCAAAGCAGACCTGCAGGCAAAGCAGATCCAGAATAATAAAATCCAAATGCTTTAACCAGCCTTTATTCTTTCGCCGATACATATTATCTCCCTATGTTTTACATATTTTCAAAATTCAACCAGATTATTCTAACATAATACTCTGTGAAAAACAATTTTAACGCCTGCTCTCACTCACCTAAGAATTTGCAAGCTTTTATTTATTATGCTACAATAACTCGTGTCTGCCTTCAAGGCTTCGTAACAAATTTTAAATTATAATTAATAAATAGGGTAAAACATTTATGAATAAAAATTTTTTTAGACAATACAATAAATTAATACTTGGTTCAATAATTTTATTTTTTACTGCATTACTTTTTAATCATTGGACTCCCTACGCAGCCGATGATTACAGCTATATGTTCAACTTATCCGATGGCTCACGTATGACTTCCATTGGGCAGATTTTTTCGTCCCTGGCTGTACACTATACAAAGTATGGCAACGGACGCCTTGTTTCCCACTTTTTTGTTATGCTTTTTCTGATTGGTTCCAAGTGGATTTTCAATCTCGTGAATGCATTTCTTTTTGTGTTGCTTATATTAAGCATTTATCATTTGACCTCTCATAAAAAAGCTTGCAGCCTTTTACTTTTTTTTGCAATTCCAACTTTATTATGGCTTTATATGCCTGCCTATGGTCAGATTTTCTTATGGTTGGATGGTTCCATTAATTATATGTGGAGTTACCTCTTTGCTTTGATTTTCCTGTCAGTCTATATTGCTTTATTACGAGGAAAATCTCTATTAAAACAAACCTGGAAGTTGATCCTGTTCTGTGTATCTACATTCCTTTTTGGAAATTACTCAGAGAATGTATCTTTTTCCGTTATCTTTACCGGATTTATTCTTCTGTGCATTACAATGTACGGACAGAAAAGTTTCCGAAAATTATTCATTTATGTTCTTCCGATTGTATGCGGTGCTCTTGGATATCTGATCTTACTGTTAAGTCCTTCCGGAAGCGCCAAGTTCTCCGAAAATCTGTCGCTTTCGCTGCTTTTTAAAAATGCGATTGAGATATTTACAGAATATTATAATGCCTGCCGGATTCCTTTGATTCTGTTTTTTGTACTTCTAGGTATTGCTATTTATCACAAATTGAATAAGACAGAGATTCTCATTGCACTCTCCTTCTTTTTCATCAGTGTTATATGTTCCGGTATGCTTATGATTGCAAGCTACCTGCCAGAGCGAAGCCTTGCCAATGGCATTGTATTTCTTCTGATTGGAATTGTCCAGCTGCTGCAATTGTTACGTGGATCTGCACGCTTAGAATGTATCTCCCTGTGTGTCTGCATTTATCTTCTGGTGAACAGTCTGATGTCGTACTGGGAAGGTTCCTACGATATTTACCGTGTGCATAAGGAACAGGCTGTTCGTGATGCTGCAATAGAGAACTCTGTAAACTCCGGCAGCATGACGATCGGCGTACCAATTATTACTTCCACAACAAAGTATAGCTGTAAATATGGCTTATTAGATCTGAATGGGAAAGATGCTGATGAACCATTTCCAAATGTGTATGTTGCAAAATACTACGGTTTAGATCAAATTTATGTAATTTATCCTGATTCTGATAATGAGTAAATATTTTCTATAAAACAAAAAAGAAGAAAATCACTGAAAATTTTCTCAATGCTTTTCTTCTTTTTTGCATATTATCCATTATTACTTATTTTATGATCTCTCTCAATCAGAATCACGCGGAATCTGTCTCCTTTTCGATATCCAAATACACGCTGTTTTCCACTATATCGAAATTTCATGATTGTCTGAGAATATCCTGCAAAATAATTTTTCTTACCTGCGCCACGATACTTTTTGTATTCCAACCCATCATCCCGATCTATCGTATCCCACGATTCGTGCTGAACAAATTTATCCAGTGTTCCTAGCAACTGCTTATATTCGCTTTCTTTAAGCTGATCCGGCCCTGACTTTTTCTCCAACAAACTACAATCTATTCTTGTCCCCTCATATCTGATTTTCAGATAATCACATCTTCCTATATTCAGGTCTATGTAATGATTTTGTGCAAGATATCGTGGTGAATATATAGATAACACCTCATATTTTTGGCTGTCTTTTTGTATATCTAACACACAATCCGTATATTTTTCAGACTTGAATGATAATAGTGAACATCCAAGCTCTACGGCCTCTGCCAGTGCAGTTGCGGTGACATTTTCTTGCTGACAGATATTTAAAAGACATTTCATCCGAAAGTTTTCCTTCACTTATCACATCATTCTTATCATCGGTCATATATCTGATAATTTTTTGGTTTACCGTAATCTCGATTTCTTTACTGCCTACATATTTATTTTTTAACTCACTGATTTTTCCGATATCTATATATTCTCCGCGAAAAGGATTCTTTCCCTTCTGTATCATTGCTAGCAATGCCTGAATAACGGTCGACTTTCCCATGGAATTTTTTCCTGCAAGTAATGTCAGATTTTTAAAGTGAAACTCTGCCTCTTCAAAACATTTTAACCCTTTAATTGTCAGCTCATTTATCATTTATTTATCTCCTTAGATAATTAATCAATCGACTTATATTAGCATAGGTTACCGATGTGTCATGCAGCATGCTGTACAAATATGATCTCTCGTCATATAGTTCCCTCAAATTTCCACGTATATCATTCATACAAATTGCAATTGCCATAAATATTGACTTATATTTCTCATCAAATCTTCTATGTGCAATCCTCATTGTTTTTTCATAATCAATCTCTTCACACTTACTGCATGTATGCAAAACGCATTCTACAAAGTCGTTAATATATCCATCTCTCAGATTATCCATTTCATAGATTGCATTTTCCAACAGATATTGTTCATTTGTAATATATCTGTCTTCATCCACATTTACTTTATTTGTATATACCATCCAGATAACAAGGATATAAAAAATATTTATTTCATTTAATGATCTAACCCATTCCGTTCTTTGAAATTTAAAAAATCTATTTCTTATGCTTTCGACCACCTCTATCCTTGAGTCTTTATAGATAATCTTTCGAATTGCATATTCCCTGTTTTCTGTCCAGTTTTCGATAAATTTTCCTGTCAGCATATGCATGTATTTCGGCGATCGGTATTCAATAATCTGAACAGGAACCACTGTGCGCATGATCATACTGGCTAATCTTGGATTTTCATGATCAATCTCATAGAAACTCATCCTGCGATCTGCATCATTCTGGTCATTTTCGATTCCTATATTATTTTTTAAAAACTGTAACAGACTATATATTGTATCTTTAGATTCCAGAACAAGAAAATCTCCATTTTGCTGTTCCGAAACATAAATTGGCGGCATTGGTATTCCAAGTTCAATTGCTTCTACTGCATTCCTCACAATGTTTCTGATCCTATTTCTGTTACGCCTGACTGGAGCAAATAAAAGCCTGTCTTCTTCATCCATCCACCAAATTTCCTGTATTGAATATTTTCTTTCATAAATATCAATTGCATCTCGCTCACTATAAAACATTTTTCCCTCTTTCATTCAGAAAAATATCACATATCATTTACTTCATAAATTCCTAGTCACTAAAATTTTACTACAATATAATCATCATATTCCCTGATATATCCTTCTGCTGGATATTCGTTCAATTGTTCTTCCTGTTCCAACGCTTTCTCATAGAGTTCGGTTCCACCCCAGATTAATTGATATCCGCGCTCTTCGAACAGTCTTATCATTTCTCGGTTATATCCTTCATAGATATAGAATCCCGGAATCGCCCAGCCGATCAGTGACCAGGAAAGTGTCTGCACATAGACATACCGATCCCCGGTCTCCTCCTCCATCCAGTCGTTCAGGTCTTTGATCACCGAATATCCCGGTGTGTCGGAACCCATGGAACACTTTTCCAGAATTGCAGGATTCAGTTCATAACTACCGATGAATACAACCGGTTTTTCTGCAATATTATACCCACCTTTCTGAAGATCATATGCCACATGATCTACCACTGCCAGCTCACTCTGATTCTTCTCATATTCAAAAGCAAACCAATGATTCAGATCAAACGCCGAATTATATACAACAGAAATTACCAGAACCATTCCAATTACATTGATCAGCTGGTATCTGCATTTCAGAATCACATAAGTCAGATAGAATAGTACCATTGCAACTAACAATGCTATCATCAGATTGGACCGATATGGAAGTGCATCCCCCTGCGGCAGTGACAACACGAAAATAGATCCATAGCAAATAATGCCCAGAAGCAAAATATATAAATTCTTTTTGTAAATGGAAACCACAATAATAATAACTATAAACAAAATACTTGCGACCACGAATAAACCAATCGGATAATAAGCTGACCCTACAAATACATAATCCCTCAAAATCTGCCGGATAATCGTAAGGATTCTGCCTGGATATTTTAAGATTCGCAACATACTTCCAGCACTCCGATAGCTGTATGACTCAATTCCAAATATTGCCATACAGACTTTTGTAATCAAAGACCTCTCCACGATAGCATATACAAGAATTCTTCCAACAAGAAAAAGACTCATGAAAAATTGTTTAAATTTTCGGATCTGCATATGATTTGTACCAAAGCAGTCTACAATCATAATCAATAGTGCCCCGGTAAGAAAAACATTTGCCGCTGCCTCATAAAATCCGACCGCTACCGATACCAAAAGGCTCATTCCCAGTTTATGCAGAATCCGCTGTTTTTGTTCCAGATCATGTGTATACAAATAGTAGAAATCAAAAACCGCCATTCCAACAAGTGTATAAATAATTGGTACTCCATTCTGCAAATAATAAATAAACACCTCTGCAATCAGAGAATAATCTAAAAACATAGCTGAAAATACCGCATAGCAGGCAATCGGCAGCTTATCTCCAAGAATATACCTTAATACTGCAGACCATACAATTGCTGCAAACATCAGAATCAATACTGCAGCAAACTCCATAATAAACGGTTCAAACTCTGTCACATGAAACAGTTTATTAATCACATAGAAAGGCCATCGCCCAATGGAAACCCCCAGTCCGTCATCAAAGTATAGACCAATGCACACATCATCAATTCCCAATGATGAGTGCGTGATTTCATAACCGTATCCTGCAACTGCTGCAATTATAAGCGATACCATATATGTTTTATTTCTAAGAAAATATTCTATCTGTTTCCTTAATTCGTAAATCACTTAAATCTCCTTCTTAAGCCACTGGTAATAGTATTCAATTCCCTGCACAATAGGTACTAACGGTACCTCATGGATACTCATAATCCGTTCATTATTGAGAATAATTTTCTTGGCATCCACACTTCGCGCCGGAAGATACACTACCTCCGGTGCAAGATGCATTTCTTCCAACATTCGAATAATATCTCTCTGAGAAGTTCCTGTATTCGAGCTGATATTAAAAGTATCATAATTTCCCTGATAGTTGAATAATGAAATCAACATCCTACATACATCGTCAATATAAATATAATCCCTGACGTTATTTCCATCTCCCCAAATCTCGATTTTCTCTCCACGGATGGTTTTCTTAATAGCGGCATCAATAAATCCGACACCTTTATTAAAATCTTGTCCCGGTCCATATGGATTCGATATCCGGGCAATCAAAATCTTTGTATGTGCCTGATAATTAAATGTTCGGATTGTATTTTCAATACAAAGCTTTACATTACCATAATGATTAATCGGTCTTGGAAGTGCATCTTCCACTATAGGCTGTATCTCCTGATTTCCATACACTGTTCCACCGGAAGACAGAAAAATCATCCGTATCTTTTGATCAGTGATCATCTTGCAGAGCTTTGCTGTCTGGATAAAATCCCGCTCATAGCCCTGCAGATATTTTTCATTTGAATTTCCCGGATTTACGGTACTGAGTGCATGCACAACATAGTCCATTCCTTTTAATGCATGCTCCAATGTGTAGTCATCAAAGAAATCCCCACATATATAATTAACACCTGCTATCTCATTCGCAGGTTTTGACATATCGAAGCAATACACTTCCATATTATTATCTAACAGATGCCTGGAGAGATTCGATCCGATAAATCCGGCACCACCTATGACTAATACTTTTTTCTTCATTTTTCTTTCATCTCGCTTCAAAATTTGACCACTTTACAACAATCACTCCATCAATAATTTTTATGGAACCATCGCATGGATAACAAGGCATCTTCTGAAAATTTTCACTTGCAATAATCGTCTCCCGATTCTCAGGTTCCTGATAAGTATAGCCACAATGTAATTCCAAAAATTCTTTACCTGCATAATATGAAATAAAATCATGCATATTATTACTATATCCCTGCAGCTGAATATCATCAAATCTCCACAAAATTGGAATCGAGTCATCCATGCTTCCTGCCGCTCCATAAAACAATACTGGCAAATTACTATTATATTTCTCTGTGCTTTTAATCTGTGAAATCACTTCTGTATAATACGCTGTTGCTGTCTCTTGTTGATAATTTGCTTTCAAATACGCTATATTATCTAACCGGATATAATAGATTGATAACAATATTGCAACTGTACAATAGAAAACCGAAATACCTTTCCAGAATTTTCCTTTCAGATTTTCTTTTTCCAGAAGCACGATTGGATAAATCAATCCAAATACATATGGATAAATCATCAAAGTATGGATTACCGTCTTATCAGAAACTGCCATAACATAGATGATACTAATAGACAATGGTATCAAGCAACACAATACAAAGAAATATATTCTATTCCACAGTTCCACCCCCCTCTTGCATAAACGTCTAAGCACTAACACTCCAACCATAAGGTAAACTGCCAGATAAAGAATGCGAACCGCTTTTTGATTTGAAATGCCACAAAACTCCCCTAATATAGGTTGTAAAAAACCAATATATGCGTTCTTCACAGAACCAATCAATGATTTGACCGTAACATCCGCCATATCATTAATTCCCTGATAATCTAATAATGTAACATGAAAATTGCGAATACAGATTGTATTACCTAAAAAATAACAAAGTATTCCTCCTAAAAGGGTTAACAAATATTTAAAAGCCTCTTTGATATTCTCTATAAAATTCCTTGTTTCTGCATCACTTACTAGTATCAAAACAAAAAGTGTCGTTGCCACCCCAAAATAAGTCTGATAGATTCCCATTGAGAATCCCATCATTATTATTGCCGGCAAAAATCCGTAAGAATATTTCACAGTCATATAAACAGCACTTATCATTAATAATACAGCAAACATATAGTAAGGAGCTGTAAACATATAAGCAAATAATGAAGTCATCGCCGGAAATGAAATGAGTAGTACCCCCACTAAAACAGCATATCCCGTATGTTTTATCTGAAATAATTCTGACAAAATCATTGCACATACTGCAACAAGTAAAATACTGAGTAATCCATTCCACCATGAACTACTATAGTTAAAAAAGTCAATTTTTGTAAGAAACTTCTGAATTAATCCAAGCGCCCATCTGCCAGATTCAAATGTCGTACCTACTCCAAAATAATTGACACTGTCATCATGATAACTGATTTTATTTGTCAATATATATCCATGTGTCACCAAACCACATATAAGGACTGCTGCTCCCGCGAGCCATTTTTCCCTTGATTTTCCTGTACAAGACATGCTTATTTATCCTTTTTATTGAATACAAATATTTTGCTAAACACATAATTCAGTATTACCACAATTACGCTTACCAATATCTTAGCAACGAAGCCTTCCACTCCAAATAAGCTCTGCTTCACTCCAATATAATATAATAGTGGAAGTCCGCCAATCTCAATCACTCCTGTAGCTATACGTGCTCCAAAAAACTTTACAACTTCTTTCCACACTCCTGCCACATTCCATGACTTACTCTCAAACACAAATAGTTTATTGGTTATATAAGCAAACACAACAGCTGTAAACCATGCGATTGCGTTACTTATCGTCATGTTGACAGCAGATGTCTTCATTAGCAGGCTATATACCACCCAGTTTACCAATGTTGTAGCCACGCCAAAAATAAGGTACATAATAACTTCTTTATACTTTAATAGTAATCTTTTAATTTTCTTCATGATCATCCTTCTTATAGTCTAATAATTTCTTCTCAATATAGATAGGTCTATGCTTGCCCTGAATATACATTCTTGCTAAGTATTCTCCAATAATTCCAAGAATTGTAAGCTGGATTCCACCAAGTAGAAGAATCAATACAACAATAGTCGGATATCCAGGCACTGGATTACCAAAACACAGTTTTTGAATTACTACTACAAACAAATAAATAATCGCACATAAAGAAGTAAATAATCCTATTCCGGTTGCTATTTTAAGAGGAAAAGTTGTATAAGAAATAAACCCTTCAATCGCATATTTAAAAAGCTTGCTGACTGACCATTTTGTCTCCCCTGCATTACGTTCCTCCGCTATGTATGGAATGTAACAGGTATTGAATCCGACCCATGAAAAAATTCCTTTTGAAAATCTATGGTATTCCGGCAAACTTAAAATTGCATCCACAACAGTTCTGCGAAAGGTACGAAAATCAGATGCCCCCGGATAAAATTCAATCTCACTTGTCTTATTAATGATTTTGTAGAACATATTCTTGAGACCGCCAACCATTTTCCCTTCGTGTCGCTCTTCCTGATATGCCGCTACACAATCGTATTCTTCATTCTCAAGTAATATTTTTACCATTTTTACAACAATTTCCGGTCTCTGCTGTAAGTCAGCGTCAATAACAGTCACCAAATCACCAGCTGTTTTCTGGAATCCTGCATAGATAGCAGCTTCTTTCCCAAAGTTTCTTGAAAACATTTCTATCACAATATTGGTCTCGTGAAGGTTATATACTTTCTCTAGTTCCTCCTGTGTTTTGTCTCTGCTTCCATCATTGACAAAAATAATTTCATACTCGTAATCTTCTGCATCGAATACCCTCTTTGCTTCTGTATAAAAAGCACGAATATTCCCCTCTTCGTTATAACATGGTACTACTAATGATAATTTCATTTTTTATCCCTCATTTACTCTCGTACGTATCTTATTAGATTATCACATTCCATGTGGAATTGCCACACTATTCTCCCCTCACCTGCACCAACAATGCATTTTCTGCTGCATTATTTGTAATATAACACTGAAATACCTTCTCTGTCAGCATATCTTTTCTGCTCTCGTCTGCATTCTCCGCATATACTGCCTGTATATAACTGTTGCCTTCTTCTATCCAGTCAAGAAGCCTGTCACTTTTTTCTCCCCGGATCAACGGACGATTTAAAAAGAGTAAGATTGGCTTTTTCTTCCGCTCCTCACTCTCAATCTTCTTCATAATCTGTTCTGTAATGCCCTGACTTTGATTGTCTATCTTACAAACAATGTAATCTCCATATTCTTTACTATAGAATTCTTCTGATCCATCGCATAGAATCCGGTTCTCTCCAATGTCATTATTAAATTCATCTAATCTTCCATCCCCATAAAAGAGAAACTGCTGTTCCTGTGTAAGTCCTTTGATCATAACATCTTCCACATTGCAAATTCCAGCATCTGTCTTCCAGTCCGAATCATATATGTGATACAAATCTTCTTTTAATTGTTCCTGATTCACATAATATAATATATAATTATCTGTCTGTCCAACTTCTACACATCCGCCACCATTTAAAGCTGCTTTAGCTCCGGTATACTCTTTTCTCACAACGATATAGTCAATCTTTGCATTTACTAAGATTCCAAGCATCAGATTCCCGCTGGCATTCGAATCATTTTCTGTAATGATATGATAAAGATATTCTCGCTCTCCTTCTGCTGCCAGACAAATATTCGCATCATATTCCCTGATTCCATACATCAATTCATCTTCTGCATATACAATGACCCGCTCCCCTCCTGTCACCTCTTCAATCAGATCTGCCACCTGAATTTTATCTTCAGAAATCTGATAGATGTTCTCTGGCAGAGTCACCCAGTCAGATATTTTTCCTCCAGAATACAGGAATATCAGACAAACCATAACTGCAACACAGATAACTTTCTCCATTTTTGATTTCATTTTTTCGATGAGCCTCAATCCCCCCCATGCGGCGATCAATGAGACCGGGAATATCCATAAAAAGCGATAATACGTATCTCCCTCTCCCAATCGTTCGATAATGCGGTAGGTTAACTGATTTAAAATCAAAAACATAAGAACTGCACAACTGAATGTATAATATCGATATTCTTTTTTTCGTTCCAACAAATAGACAGTCATCAATACCAGCATCAGACCGATTGCTGTGCTATTCCCATAATACCAGGAGATGACATTCCATATTGTTTCTGCATTAGTCATAATTTTTATCCCGTTTTATTCTTCTTATCAGTTTCTCAAATACAACTGGTATTAATAATACTCCACATGCTGCTCCTGTTACCATAATAGCAGATGACGAAATTGCAATACATGCCCACAGTGTCAAGATCAGATAGATACAATTCCATTTATCTCTCTGCCTGATATATAGTATACACAGATAGATTGTAAAAAGCAGCAGCATATTTCCCGCATATGCTTTTCCCTCATAAGCTCTGTGTAGCAAAAAAGCCGCACTCGTATAAATCGTATTATCAAAAAGGAAATTGCATGCCAGGGCAATACAGGTAAATGTTCCTGCCTTCCAGAATGCATCCTTCTCTTCCTGAAAAAGATTTCGTCCGATCAGATATACTGCCCCTGCTGTAAGGATCATATTCAAGCTTGCACGTGTTATTCTTGTGATCACAAGTGGATGAATATGATATATTTTACAGGCAACTGCTGTATTAATATCAAAAGTAACCAATGCTCTTCTCAGATACAGAGAATGCACCTGTTCACCTGTATAAGCATTAAATTTATATAAACGTCCTGATGTCAGTGTTGTATTGATCAGCCCAATATAATAGGTAGAATCATCATTCATCTCCCCATTAATGGACACATAATAACACATTGCAAAAAGAAAACATCCCATGAGAAGGAACCATACTTTATGTCTAAAAAACGCTTTGATGATCATTTCAATATCTTCTGCGATCCGTTCCCTGCAAAAAATTGCAGTACCAATACAACATGTGATTACAATCACACCCCATAAAACTGCAAGTCTGGCAAGTGTCTGATCTGCCTTGATCATCGGAAGCGCACAGATTTGAAACAAAACCTGATATACCAGAAATCCACTGATTTCCTTAAAAACAACGCCATGTTTTTTTCTGCAAAACAATTCAAACATTGTCCCAAATAAATAATATATGATTATCTGCAGCAATAGGATTCCAATTGCTTTTATCACTGCTGTCATTTCATTCCATCTCCAAATTTAATATTGCTTTTTCTTTTCACTCAATTTTTCACTAACAAAACGAAAATAAGCTTTCCAAAATACCAGAAAAGATTCTTTTTCCTTTAACTCTGGATATCGCTTCATTAAGAAATACTTATCCGGCCACAACCGGACTCTTCCAAAACTTACAAACCAAAACCACTTCTTCTCCATTCTGCATCCGTAAAAATTTCCAATTTTCCGGTAATTCTCCGGTGTTTCATTCCACAACCGCAATGGCAGTCTGTAATCCTCTATCTCCCGGATTGTCTCATATATCTCAATCTCTGTCAGTCCAGCTGCCGATCCCTCCACCTCTTCCAGCACAAGTTCCACTCTTTCCGTCAGCTCCATTTCCGGTACTTTTATGACAGTACGGCTGCCGTCATGATTCAACTCCCCTGTATGTATTACACATCCATTTCCAAAAGTTATTTTTATTCTATGAATTATGCAGACCTCATCTGGATTTTCAAATAAATGAATCTCTCTGATTCTTGCCTTTTTTTCTAATCTTACTACAATCTTCTTTTCGGTATCAGTTTTCTCAGGTATCCAAATGCCTGCATCATAAACCCACATTCCATGTATAATATCGGAACAGTCAGCACATTTGAAATCATTCAGATAAGCCGCATTACCAGAGCTTGTTTCAATCTTTGCACGATAACTAAGACTCTCCGTTGGTCTTCTCCAATACACCATATCCAGATTGATGAACTGTATTGCCTTCAAATCTACACTTTGGGAACGGTACTTTCTTGCAGCCTTATATAAAATATTTCTTTTAAGTAAAGCTGTTTTACATTGATCCGGTACAGAAAACCGAATTCTCTCTTCCCACTTATCCAATGGATGGATATGATCCGTTCCATCTGTCTCATTCACAAGTTCCGTCACATTATTTTCACTATAATAATCTGGATGTCCTTCCCATTTTCCATTATAAGCCTGTGCTTTTAACACAAGCGGATGATAAGATGCATCTTCTCTTAGCAGTTCTCCCAGAACTTCATCCACCATGAGCGACAATGCCAGATGATCCATATGATTATCCCAATCTGTTGTCACCAGAATAGACGGATAGAATTTCTGAATGACTGCCTTTATATCATTTTTATAATTTACACGAGTATATGCATGGTGTACACCATATTCAGTCATTGCGAATTCTGGATGTTTATCTGTTCCGTAGGTACGGATGTTTCCATTATAAGAAGCAACGATTTCTTCCGGTACACTATTATACAAGTGTCTGGTCTGTGTTTGATCCCCATATCCTAAAAAGATAATATTTTCCGGCGCAACACCAAGTTCCCCCAATGCCTCCTCAGCCTCGCGGATTCTTATAATCCCTTCATGTCTGTAATAATCTCCGTTCGTGACAAACACAACTTTTATATTCATTTTCTGCTGTACCGCTCCATAAATCATTGCTCCCGCAATAGCAAGCTCATCATCCTCATGTGGCACAATTACCAGTAAATCTGTTTCTGTCATATTATCTCTCCACAGAATCTGTCTTTCTTTTACTTTCCATAAACACGTATCGCTGCATCATAACTTCTCTTTGCATAGTTCCGTTTCAGATCGTTTTTATTTGGAATAATTTTTCTGAATGTCTGTCTTAAAATCTTTTTATATTTATTCTCCTGTTTTGGTGCTTCTTTCTGTTTTATTTTCATATGATCTGCACCCATTTCCTTCATAATCATCTGCCACCCGGTCACATGCACGGTAAAAAGTTCCGGTCTTGCCTTATACGCCATAAGTACCAGTTGCTGGTCATCATCCACACAATCCAACATTAACAGTGCTTCCATTGCATTTCTTACCAATTTCCAGAAGGTCGGTACTAATTCCCTGGATAACCCATACATACATCCCATCACACAGTCATTTTGAAACTGAAGCGTCTCCATGCCAATCCTTGCATCCGGGTCATACAGACATGAAATATGGATTTTTCCATTAAAATCATAATTCCACAGAAAATCATAGTCCTTCTCATCACTGTAAGTAATTCCACCATGATCAAATCCAAAATCCATCCAGACCACATCTTCTGTCAGAAGTCCCTTTTCATAGGCATCATTCATAAAATAGTATTTCATCATCCACAGGTAATCATATTTTGGATTATTCGATGATGCTTCCGGCAGATATCGAAAATCCAGAAAGTCCTGATTTCTGGATGCTTTCTCCATTCTTGCAAGCAAATCCCCTTCTAATTCAAAGAGATTGTCCGTTGCCACGATAACTGTCTTATCTAATAAACCATACTCTGCACGAATTGCCTTGATTGTCTCTGCACTCTTTGAATCCGTATACACAATTAATTTATTCTGTATTCTTGCCCAACGTCTGAACTCATCAAAATACTTTGACGCTGTCCTTCTCAACTCTTCATTCTTATCCTGCCCTCTGCCAATATCAAAGAAGTCTGTTACCAGTGTTATTTCACCCATTTCTGTTCCTTCCAAATTTAATTTATTCCTTAAGCCCCTATAACAATCATACCAAGAATTGATATCTGATGCTCCCTGCATCGGATCACTTCCTGATACATATTATTGTATCTGGACTTTCTCATTTCTTCAATAAATACAACCTGTCCTATCTTCGCCAGTTCTTCAAGTGCCTCTGCATAATAACAGATTTCTCTGCCTGAAACTACCGTCAACCCTCTCTTTTCACACTCTTCCCTAATTTTTTCCAGTATTTCTGTCGAAGTTCCGGACAAATCACTTCCTGTAAGGTATACTTTCTGATTTTCTTTACAAGCAATTTTCATATTGGCACAGATTAATTCAACTTCCTGCTCCAGAGACATTTTACCGGATTTTCCATATCTCGCTCCAACGTACCACTTGTCAATTTTACCGCGTTTTCCATCTACACTGCTTCGGATTGTTCCAAGCACATCATTATGATAGAGTGCCTTAATTTCCGCTTCAGAACGCAAATTTCCGGAAAGCAGATATTTTAACAATATAAAAATAATTGCCAGTGCTATTCCAATTATTCCACCAATTATAAACTTTGATACACTAATGTGTACACTAATCTGCTCCGGCACATCTGATCCGTTTGTTTCTTCTTCATTACCTGTCTGTTCTGCACTATCCTCATTTTGCTCTGGCTGATTCTCTGTAAGTTCCACATAAAGCTCCAACTGATTACCATTCATCTTACTTTTAATTGTATCCAAGTGTTCGCCAAGATTCTTGATTGCCAATGCCGTATCATCCTGCAGCTGTGCAAGTTCCTGATCCACAATAATATTTGAACTTTCATTCACAAGTTCTAATTCATGTGCAGTAAAGTTTTCATCCATCCTCTGTGCATATGCACTAAGTCCCTTCTTCACATTCTCTGCAAGTTCTTTACAATCCGCTTCCCTACTTCCACGAATACGCACAGTAAAGCCAGTCTCATAAGTTTCCTTCGCATATATTGTTTCATCTTTCCGGCTGTCACAGTCAATCATTTCCGATGCCAGTTTATCATACATAAGATAATCCTGATAAATTGCTGCAAGTTCTGCAGCGTTTCCTTCATCACTCTGCACACAATACTGTAACAAAATTAAATTCTCTGCATACGGATTAACAGCCATTAATGGGGAGTTATCTACATAATCGCTTTTCTCATCCAGTTGCTTTTTAATTGCGACTGCACCATAGACTTGATCCAAATCCTGTGCCCCAAGAGCATCTTTCATTTCCTGCACTGTTTTGGAGTATTCTTCTACAACTTCATCCACTGTTGTACCTGCATTCCTGCTGTCTTTTATATACTGATAACCGCATAGTAAAACAGCTCCTATTATCAGACAGATTGCAATAACTCTCCAATTTCTTACAATTTCCCATAAAAAATCTGTAATTTCCAGATCAACCTCTTTTCGCCTTGTTATATTTTGTTCATTCATTAATATTCCTCACCTTCTGCTCATATACCATATGCCAAACCAGCCCACAATACACACATATTATAGCATATTTTGCCGGCAATACAAATTAGTGCCAATACATACTGGAGATTATTTTCACTCCCAGATTATTGGAAAGGATTTTCGCAAGAAACCGTTCTTTACTATTGAAGCCTGTTTTTACGGCTTCCTGTGGCAGTTTCCCTTCATATTCTTCCCCTTTTATATGAATATCTACCTTTTTTGCAATATCTGCGATATAATCATCCGACTGTTTCCTAAGATTCTCATTTTTTCTTACAGTCTGCTGCATTCCTGTATTACTCCGGCGATACCAGAATCCAATTATCGGCACATGAACCGGATGTTTTCCCGCTCTTAACAATTTCAGATAGAGTGCCCAGTCCTCATCGTAATGCTTCCATTTTTCCGGGAAGCATCCAACCTCCTCTAAATCACTCTTGCGAAACAGTGCTGCATTCACCAGTGTATTATTAAACGTCATTCGACCTGCCGAAAAGGGCTTACACCAGATATATCTCTGACTGCCAAATCCAACAAGATCTGTATAACTCCAAGCTGCATCTGGATACTCGTTCAATGCTTTATATAAAATTTCCAGATAAAACGGTTCTATTAAATCATCAGCATCCAAAAATGCTATGATGTCTGCCCTGCTGTTTTTTATCCCATTGTTTTTTGCCACGGACTGCCCTTGATTTTTCTGATGAATTACACGGATACGGGCATCCTTTTTCCCATATTCCTCTAACAGCTCAACTGCAGATGGTCTTGAACTTCCATCGTCTACAATTATCCATTCAAACGCCTCCATACTCTGATTGACCACACAATAATATGTCTGTATGAAATTCTGCTCTGCATTGTAAAATGGTGTCACAATAGAAATATTTGGTTTTTCCACAGATTCTGTAATATTTGATTTCACCTGTGTTTTTCCCGGTTCTTCATCAAAAGAAAATTCTTCTATGACTCTCATTGTTCAATCCCTTTCTTAAGATATTCAACAGACTGCCTTCTGTAATTACAAAGTTTATCCCCCACATGAGTATAATCAATCCCATCTGCGTAGTTCATTGCATCTTCAGCCGTTATATGCCTTTCTTCCAAATTCAGAAATGCAAGCAGATTGCTGATACGTCCATTCTCTTTGTATACACTATAAAACTTTTTTTGAAAGAGAATGGAGAAAACCGTTCCGTGAAAAGAATTGGTAAATATCATTTCTGCATCACGAATATACATCAGAAACTCTCTCGGTCCCGCATCAAAAATCATATTCTCACTTTTCAGTTTCGGTGTTTTTTTATAATGTAACTCAATCAGTCGATATCCGAGTACTGCTGCCGCTTTTTCTGCGCATTTGCCCAACAACTCATCCTCTACCACAAAATATGCTAATATGTATTTTTCCGCTACCAACGGCTCTTTATATAATAAATCCTCATAATCTGCTCTCTCTAAAAGCAATGTTGGATCCACAACCGTAGTAACTTCTCGTCCTGTCAGTTTCTCAACTGCCTGTGCAAGTCTCTCTTCCCTTACGGATATATGTGCAAGACTCTTTAATGCCTGTTCAAAATAAGCCTGCTCCGCCTCAGGTATACTTCCGTTTGGCACACTCGCTGCATAGGAGATTTTCTTACACCCCGGTGCAAATTGTCCAAAATATGCCGGGTCAAAACCATGTGTCAGTTCCCTTGCCCATATCTGATCGCTTCCCAAAATATAAACATCGCACTGCTCCTTTGCTAAGTCATCCAGTGTCAGTTTCTTTTCCTGTCCGTCTAGCAGTTTCTCTCCTATAAATTTTTCAAATGCAGTCCACTGATTCTTCCATTCCCTCAATCCATAGAGGTTCTCACCCACTTCGTGAAATACCTTGCCCCATCTTGATGGCAGAATATCTCTCTTCCAAAAATCAACATGAATGCCTTTTCGGTATAATCTCGCAATATAAGGATTCTGATAATTTAAAATCTTTGCCTTATATCCCATACGGTTCAATTTTGTTTTCAATGCATACGCCTGTAATACTGCCCCATAATTATGCGCGTTATGAAATGTCAGAATTCCAATTTTTTTCTTTTCATCCATTATTTTCTTACCCTCGCCATAATTTTATTTTTCATAATACTTCTTTCCGTATGATTCAATAATACAAAAAAGTTAACAATACATCCAGCAAATCCTGCGATCACACATACTACAAAAAATGTTATCCAGTTAATTGGCAATACATATAGCCTTTTAATTCCAAAAAATACGATCATCATAATAAATGTCGTTCCAATATACCTGAAAATAATTGGATAGAATGTATTCCATTTTATTTTCAAACATTTGCATGCATATAGCGGAACAAAAATCAGATTACCAAGAATTCCTGTTACCTTGCTGACACCTGCCACTGCATAAATTCCAAGTGATGTTGTATTCAAGAAAATAAATACAAGAAATACATTGGTAAAACTTATGATCAGCCAGAAGATAGAATTTACCTTCAGACGGTTCGTTATAAGAAATACATTGTTTAAGGATGTCGTCACTCCTGATACCATCAGACTCATCATAATGACTACAAGTAATGAATAAATCAGATTCACATCCTGATTTGGCACCCAAAGTTGTACAAAATATGTTCCAAAAACAACAAGTACACAGAAAATAATATTGACAAAAAATGAGGAAAATTTCATGGAAAGTTTCAGTTCCTTTACCACCGCCTCTGTATCATCCTTCGCATAGTACATTGTAAGATTTGGACTAAATAAATTAATGAGTGTATTCGTCAATGTCGAAATATACGTTGGGATCTGCTGTGCAATAGACAATTCCCCCATCAGGTATGCACTGATCCAGATATTCGTAATTACCAAATCCAATCCATCCGAAAGGACCTGCGATAATCTGGAAATGGAATTCCAGATTCCGGCACTGATAAGCTCTTTTACCTTGATCCAGTGAACATAACACATTTTCAATCGTATATCAGGTACAAGTAACCTTGTATAATACATGTTCATTACCAGTCCTACAAACGTACAAATACAGGTTACGATTCCAATATAGGCTACATTTGGAGGCAGCATACCAAATAACAGACACATTAAAAACACTCGCAATAATGCTGTCACAATATTGGCAATACTGCTTAAATATAATCTATTGGTAATAAAAGTTGCTACATTATATACCGTACTAATCAAAGTAATAATAAAATTAAACAGAATGAAGAAAAATAAAAGCTTTACAGAAGCTTGCAACTCAACCGGAATATCCAATAACTTCTCAGCATTTAAAATTGCCGGTACTGCAACTGCAAGAATTACTGGTATGATTGCTATATTAGCCATTAATACAGACGAGAAATACTCATTCGCTTCTTTCTTTTTCCCCTGATGATATTCGATTGTGATAAATCTTCCCGCTACTGAGTTCAGCGCTACCGTGAGAATTGTAATATAGTTAATTACATTATTTCCAAGACTTACAAACCCATATGCTTCTTCCCCTACAGTATCGGTCAGAAATGGTGTAAAGAAAAATGCGATGCCAAGTCCTACAACAAATGTCACAAAGCTTGCGATTGTATTTATGATAAGTGCCTTATCTTTTCCTAGTTCCTTCATGTTCAAAAACCTCTATATAATCTTCGTAAAATTTCTTTTTCGGAAATTCTTTCGCCTGCTCCAAAGATAACTCACTCATCTCTTTCCGCTTTTCTTTATCATCTGCCAACTGTATGATTGCAGCTTCCAGATTCGGAATAATATTATCTCTATCTATCCATACAGCCACATTTGAGGGGGCATACTCTATCATTCCACCGGATTTTGTAATAATAAGGGGCAGTCCGGAAAGCATTCCCTCAATAGCAATCAAACCCGCTGCCTCTTCCCACAGAGATGGAATAACCTGGATATCTGCCGACTGATAGTACCGATATAATTTCTGATTCTCAATATATCCGGTAAACTTCACACGCTCTCCGGCTTTCTCCACCAGTTTCTGTACTTCCTGCACATAAGGTGTCACCACATTACCGCCAAACCCAGCACTTCCTATCATGAGAAGTTTTATATCCGGCCGCTTTAAATTAATAACTGCCTGAAGTAACTCTCTCACACCTTTTACCTCTATAATTCTTCCACAGAAAAGCAGGATAGTATCGTCCCTCTTAAATCCAAATTCTCCCCGGATTCTTTCCCGCTCTTCCGGCGTGATCCTTTTCTTAAATTTATCCTCATTCACACAATTATATACTGTGTAAGCTTTTACATCTTTATCCTCAGTTGTCCGCATCCACTCTCTTGTTGCAAACTGACTGATTCCAATCACACTTCCGTAAATATGATCAATATATGGCTCGCACAAAAGGTGATGGTGAATATGAAGATATACATTCTCTTTTCCGAATTCCTGTGCAAAACGTTTGAATTCATGATATAATCCACCTTCTGCAACAATTGCATCCGGTCTGTATTCTTTCAGATAACGAAATACTCTGCGATAATAAGCAATATCAATCCATGTCTTGTTCTTAATAATCCGATTACTGTAACGTATCACACGATTGATCAGACGATCTGCTAATGTTGTCTTTGGAAGATATATAATTTTCGAATACTTATACTTCTCTGCAATCGCCCTCGCCTGCTCATTGTCCGCACAAAATACCATAAACTGTACCCGGTGTTCTATTTCGTTTTGTTCTACAAGTATGGTCAACAGTTCTTCAATTGCCCCACCCTTGACAGCTGGTACCGGACCTGCTTCCGGCAATACTAATGCTATTTTTTTCACTCATTTATCCTCTCATACGTCGTGATAATGTCCACAAATAGAAATCTGGTATATATACTTTCAGCCATCCTGAAATCTTCCGATGCCTGTCTTTTGTCTGCAAAAGTGCATTCTTATGTTCTCTTGCAAATTTTTTGCAATATTTGAATTCAGCTTTGTACTGTTTTTTCTTCTCTGGAGACAATGCAGCATATTTTTCAAATACCCTGCTTACACTGCACCCTATCAGATTAATATCTGCAAATTCCGGTGAGATTTTCGTTAATTTCTCATAACACAATTCTTCCACTCTCATAGCTTCCAGATATTTATCCTGAAATTCCTGCTTCATCGCACTTCCAGCATAAATCATATAATGATAAAATGGATATTGAATCAATGAAGCTCTCTCAAATTTTTCGGAACAAACCACATTCGTGTTAAACAATAAGTCCTCTGCCACTTTATATTCTTCAAACTGAATATTTTCAATTAAATCTTTGCGATATAACTTACACACCGGTCCCCACACAGTAAGCAGTGCAAGACCACTCTCTGTTTTGTTTTTTCCATGAATAATTGTACGTTCAGTTATAGTGCAGTTATCCTTTTCTTCCAGTTGATTTTCTTCCCGAAGCAAGCAGCATGCTACATCTGCATGATCTACCTCAGCCAACCGATACAGACTTTCCAGCATATCTGCTTCAACCCAATCATCTGCATCCAGAAACATCACATATTTTCCTATTGCCAATTGTATTCCTTTATTTCTTGTTCTTGAAACACCTTGATTTTCCTGCTCATAAACCTGAATTCTGTTATCCTGTCGTGCCCATTTATGACAAACTGCAAGACTGTCATCTGTAGAACCGTCATCTATCAACAAAATTTGAAGATTTGTATAAGTTTGTCCACAAATACTCTCCAGTGTATGGGGCAGATATTTTTCAACATTGTATACAGGCACAACAATTGTTATTAAATCATTCATATATTTTCCTCATCTATCCGATCTTCTACACTCTTTCTCTTTGTAAAATGAATATCACCACTGCCATATCCATGAAGTACTACTCCAATCCAGTGTAAGAAAATGGAAAAAGCAAAAGCCAGAATACAAGTTGTAATTCCAAAAATCATATTATTAATCGTACCACCATCAAATAACAATTTGGTATATGGAACAGATAAAATACAAAGTGCCAATACATTTCTTTTCTTTAAGAAATATGTAAGACTTCCTTCTGCAATTGCAAATGGAATCAACATATTTATCACCGCACCAACTACTCCGAAATTTGCATAGCCTTCTGCAATAAGTCCAGGCTGTGCATAAGATGCTGAAATATATTTTGCCGAAAGAAGCGGCAGACTCACATATTCGAATCCGAAATATCCCGCAAAACTCTTCACGTAAGTAATTCCATGGAAAAAACCGTGTACCTTCACATGTTGGATAATATTACCTCCAAGCTCCGTCCAGACACCAAATAGCCTATAAACCTGTCTTACACATGAATCATAAATACTTTTGAAATTTGTAATCTCACTTAATATATTATAGCTCCTGTCATAATAGAGATTTAACTTCACCAATTCAGATACCATTCCATATGCCATAACAATAAAAATCCCGAAAATCAATAACGGAACTATCTTTTTTCCTTTTTTATAATTATCATTCACTGCCGCAAAGAGAAAGAAGATTAATAACAGTGGCATGATATATTGAATAAAAAGGAATCGATTAGTTCTTACCTGATAAAGGCAATATAAACCTCCTAAAAGACCACCCACTGTATACAAATTAAGATTTCCATGTGTACATAAGAATCTGGCTGCAAAGTAACAGAAAACCGGAACATATAGCACAAGTCCAGCTGTCCCCAATCTAAAATTAAAAAACAAAATAACAATTCCCATTAAGAAAACAGTGATATCATCCGTTCTCTTATACCTTATAAAATCACTCTGTTTCACTTCATCTGTCGTCTGTTTCGCACATAACAGATATAGGAGTATTACTGCCATAATAATAAAGTATACTCCTAAATAAAGTAGGAAGAAATCCTGTGGTTCCTGTACTCCCTCTCTTTCCATCTCCCTTAATCTGCTATCTGTAAAATACCCCGGGCATAAAACTCCGTCAATAAACACGTTAATCAGTATAAACAAATACCCTACACTGAATATTTTTCGCTTTTTCTCATAAAAAACAGATACTGCTAAAAACACCACTAACGATATCAAAAGCAATGCACACCTCTCCCAGATATGTCCATCTCCAACCATAACTTTTTTATCCAACAGAAGATTCAGACAGATAAATATCGTGACTGCGACCATCCCGGCTCGTGTCACCTGAAACATTTTTTTTGTCATACATACCGCTTTCCTAAACTCTTATCATTCATTAATACCATCACACATTTCACTGCAAGTTTCATGTTCTCTTTCAAATTATAGAGATATGGCTTTGCAAAAATTTTCCAAAAATACTTTCGAATATCTTTTTTCAATAATCTTTTTTCCGGTTCTTCCATAACTTGCCCATTCATTGCCAGATAAAGCACATTCCATGCCAGACAGCTCTGTATCACAGGTGCCAGAAGTTCTCTGTCTTCTTTTGCCTGAAAATAATCTATCCGCTCATGCCACATTTCAAAATAATCCATGCAATCCTGTTTTTTATAAGTAACTCCCATAATGGAATCTGCACGTTGTAGATAGTAGTATATATTCTCTGGAATACACACCACACATTCCTGATTCTCAAAAACGGATACAAACACATACTCATCTTCATAATGTCTTCCACATGGGAAACGCAGTTCTTTAAAAATTTTAGCATCATACAAAGCCCCCCATGCTGTAACAAATACCCATTCACCCTGAAGCTCTTTTTTTATAATCTCTCTTCCCGTATAAAGCTCCTGCTTCTTATCCTGTGTCACATATATTTGCTCTGTAACTTTATTACTCTCATCTATTATTTGAATTCCGCAAACTGCAATTGATGCCCGATTCTGCTGTAATGCATCATACAGTTTACAGATATAATCCTCATCAATAAAATCATCTGAATCAACGAACGCCACATACTCTCCCTGCGCAATATCCAATCCGGCATTTCTTGCATCAGACAAACCACCATTTTTCTTATGTATCACTTTGATTCGATTGTCTTTGTTCTGATATTGGTCACAGATTGCCGGACACTCATCCGGAGACCCGTCATCTACCAAAATAATTTCCAAATTTCCATAACTCTGACGGAGTAACGAATCAACACAGATTGTAAGGTATTTTTCCACTTTATAGATTGGCACAATCACACTGATTAATGGTTTCATTTCATCTCCTCATACATTTCTTCTAATCGCCCCGCCTCCACACGGATATCAAATCCATGTTCTGCAAGCTCTTTTCCAAAACTTCGTCTTGCCTTTCCGCTTTCTTTATAGCGTCCTGCCGCTCTTACCGCTGTCTTCGCCCATTCTGCCTTACTTTCCTCCAGCGACAGGAATGGACTGCCCATCACATCCACTTCCCTGGTGATCGTATCAGAAAACACACATGGCAGACCGCATGCCTGTGCTTCTACGCCAGTCATTGGCAGCCCTTCGAATAAAGATGGCATGACCATGACATCCATTGCCTGATATAACTCTCCTGTGTTATCCACCATTCCAAATATTTTTACTGAATTTATCAACCCGAGTTGTTTTATTTTCTCCTCAATCTGTGGTCGAAGTTCGCCATCTCCCACCAGCCATAATACACTGTCTTTGTAGATTTTTCGTATCTCCGAAAAAATATCTACCAGATACATCTGGTTTTTCTGCTGACTGAACCGACCTACATTTCCAATAACAAGCTTATCTTTTGCCTGATACTGTGTTCTGATTTCAATTCTTGCTGTTTCGTTATAAGCATATTCATCACAGCAGATCGCATTTTTCAACACGGTATAATCTTTTTTGCCAAAAAGGAACGCTCCTGCTGCCTGCGAGCATCCGATCCGATCGGTAATGTACTTTTGAGATATGCTCCAAAGCATTCTATTCCGCACCGCTTTTCCTTTACTCTCCGCATATACAGTTGCATGGCTATGTACAATTCGATGACCGATTCCATACTTTGCAGCAACCGGCAGGCATAAAAAAGCAATATAGGGTGCATGGAGATGAACAATATCATATTCACTGTGATGTTCTGAAAAAAACTGTTCAAAATATTTCTTTGTCTGTCTCATCTGTCTGCCGGACAATGCCGGATAAGTATAAACTCTTGAGCCAAGTTTTTTCACTTCTTTATCAAATGTCTCTTCCTGCTCTCCGAAGATCAGATAATCCATCTGGACACGTTCCATATTCATATGTCTCTGATAATTGAGCATCACTGTTCCGACACCGCCCACCGGGCGTTTTCCAATGATCTCCAGCACACGGGCTTCACACATGATTTTTTCCTCCATTTATGCCTTACCCTTTAAGCATTTATAGCATAATTTTCTTTACACAAAAGAATTTTTCTATGAATTTTTTCTTAGTTATTCAGATTTGCGCAAAAATCTCTTATATGAGTACTCCTTCATCCACCCCGGCATCATGAGTACAACAAAAGTTCCAACCTGCGCCTTTATATATTCAAACGTATTTGTAATTCCCAGCTCGTGCTGCTGTTTTCTAAGCTTTTGAAAATCCTTGTAATAAGCCCATCCACTTCTTCGCTTTACTAATCCCATGCTTGTTCTCGCCCGGACAAGTATATCTTCCATGTTCCGGAACTGATATCCCTGTGACAACATCCTGCTCCATAGAGAGTAGTCCTCCAGAAATGGAAAATGTTTATAATTTCCCGCTTTTAAAATAGAATCTTTCCTATACATAACTGTCATGTGATTTAATGGATTACGCACTTTCACATACTCTAAAATTTCTTCCTGAGTCTTTGGCATATTCTTGACGCGGTCTATGGTTCCTTCATCATTAAATTCCCGGATAGCACCACCTACCACATCCACTTCAGGATGTGCTTCCATATATGCCCCCTCTTTCTCTAATCGATCCGGCATCGCAATATCATCTGTATCCATTCTTGCGATCAGATCATATTTGCATAATTCCACTCCTTTTGCCAGTGCACGACCAAGCTGAACATTCTGTTCCATAGCATGCACATGGAGATAATCACATTTTTTCTGATACTCCGCCACTACCTGATATAATTCCTGTGTCAGAGGTCCATCTTCGATCAGAAGGATTTCATCTGCAGTCCTCGTCTGAACTAATATACTTTCTAATGACGCTCTTAAATATTCTGGATTTTCTTTTTTATAAACAGACATCAATACAGATATCTTACTCTTTTCCTGCTTCATTCTATCCCCTCATATTTTGATTTCACGCAATATCACAAAACTATATTATTTTTCTTCATTTTTACTTTCTATAATACTTTCAAGAAAATCAGTGACTTCATAATCTCCCAATTCTTCTGGGAATGACATTTTCCAATCGTAGGTTAAACTTCCAAAAACCTTTGCAAAAATATTAATCTTCTTTGCAAGCAGTGTGATAATTCCCTGAAAACCTGGAACAAGCCATACTTTACGATCATAGTTTTCTGCGATTCGAACCACCATATCAGAAGTATTCACATATTTTCTGTTTTGTGGACAATAAATACCTCCAAGTTTGCTTTCCGTGATACGATATAAAAATTCAGACAGGTTATCAATGTAAAGCATGCTTCTTTCATTCGCAATTTTGGGAAAAATCGGAGTTAATTTTGCAAGTTTTTCCAATGATATATAATTACCTGTACAGTTTTTTCCATATATCATCGGTGGTCTGACAATGGACACCGTGAATTCTTCTGTTTTCAATTTCAGTAACTGTTCCTCAGCCTCAAGTTTACTTTTTCCATAAAATGTTATTGGTGAAGGCACTGTATCCTCTGTAATATTCCCCGTCACAACTCCGTAAATACTCATAGTACTGAAAAATATAAACTGTGGAACATGTTCTTTTTTTGCTTTTTCTGCAAGTTCTACCGTAAGTTTTGTATTCACATTATAATATAATGTTTCCATATCCGGCTGCTCTTTCTGATGTACAATTGCAGCCACATGGAGAATCGTATCATATTTTGAAAAATCCATTTTCTTCCATTCTGAATTTCTCACAGAAACAAATGTAACATGCCATCGGTCTTCCAACGGCATGTTTCCATTTTTTTTCTCTATATACTGTTTGAATGAAGTGCCAACATAACTGTTGGTTCCGGTTATCAAAATCTGTTTTCCCATTATTTTCCCTCAAATAACCCAGCATGTCTTTTTATCCGCAGCTACTAGCTATTTATGCATTTCTCCGGTTCCACCTTCCACAACACCTTTGTGTGACAAAACTGCTGTGATCGTTCCAAAAAAGCACTTCAGATCCATTATGAATCCAAATTTTTTCACATACTCACCATCCAGTTTTGCCTTTACATCTATCTCCAACTCATCACGTCCGTTGATCTGCGCCCATCCGGTCAGTCCCGGCATTACATCATTCGCACCATACTTATCCCGTTCCTCGATCAAATCATACTGATTCCACAAAGCTGGCCTTGGTCCAACAATACTCATCTTTCCCATAAGGATATTGATGATCTGCGGCAATTCATCCAGACTGCTTTTTCTTAAAAATTTCCCTACTCTTGTAATATACTGTTCCGGATCAGCCAGCATATGAGTTGGCATATCCTTTGGCGTATCAATTCTCATAGTTCTGAATTTGTAGATCATAAAGTGTGTCTTATGGATTCCAACCCTTTTCTGTTTAAAAAGGATTGGTCCTCTACTATCAATTTTAATCGCAATGCATAAAATCAAAAACAACCAGGATAACAGAATTAATGCCAGAGCAGATAATAAAATGTCAATTACCCTTTTCACTCCCATATAAATTTTCTGTGAAATTGTAAACTGTTTCATCTTTTTGATTCCTTTCATGTATCTGCAATTTATGCAAGCATCAGACAATAAATAGATATACCTGTGCCTATCAGCATTAAAAACGCTATAAGACTCTGATAATTCTCTAATTTCATGCTGCATCTCACTTTTTGGTTTATAAAAATGAGACTCAGTGGAAAGATCAGCGGCAAATAATATCTTGGTGATACTCCGTTAATTACCATCGACCCTACCGGTGTAAAATCCAGGTATAATGCCGTCCAGACCAGACATGCTGTTCCAAATATTAATACTGCATTCCATATTTTCATCATCAATATTTTTCTTTTCATCTGTGCATCATATGTTTTTTCTGTCATTCCAAAATCGGTCACAAATGTAAACAACATCGTAAGCAGTACTACAAAATATCCTATTCCATCATAGATTCCACGGTATGCAAAATTTGCAAGCACTTTGGAACCAATAAAATAAGATGCAAACGTTGTTCCAAGTGATTTCAACAAAACTCCTGTATACGTCAACGGATATCCCAAAATCATAGATAACTGACTTGTCTGGCTCGTATCTCCTCCACGGTAATCTCCTACCTCTGCTCCGCTTGTAACATTACCTATTAACGGCAGTATAAAGGACGCAAACATTAATATTAATAAGACAAAGATTCCTGCTTTAAACAGATTCTTTTGTCTCCTGCTATAAAACTTGTCCTTCGGCATAAGCCAATATAATGCCAAAAATGGAATATAGACCGCCTTTGAAAAGCATCCCACAACTATAGCAAGAATAGATACCATCGTCCGTTTTGTTTGAATTTTTTCTTCACTCAGGTACTCTGTTACAAACAATGCTATGCCCAACATTAAAAGTGCTATCACAAATGCATCATATGTAAATGACGAAAAAAGAAATACCGTTGTCGGCAGCAACCCAACACACATCAATGTACGTTTTCCATACTTGCTGAAACGAATCGCACACGTAACGACAGCTGTACAAAACAGTAAATTAAAAAACTTTCCTAAAAATACTGTTGCTACATAAGACAATCCCAGTGTTCTTCCTAATCCAAGTCCTAATATCTGTGGAAGATAAGCCCTTTGTCCATATCTGAGAAATCTACCTTTTTGTGATGATAATACAACGGTATCATTTGCCTGATTAAGCCATTCTCCTATCCATTGTTCTTCCTCTAACGTGTCCCCTGTTGGTACGCGCATTTCTACATTTGACATCACAGCATCACTGTACTCCATATAATTCCATACCCAGGAGTCTGTATATGCTATATTATAATGAATCTGTTCATCCCATGAATCAAATGAATGATGTGCTGATAAGATAATCACCGTTCCTAATGCAACTGATACCATTGCGTACATCCATTCGGGTCTTTTTCCAAAAAAAGTACAATGAGAAACAAATAAGTAACTTAGCAACAATACTGAAAATACAAGCAGAAACTTTGCCCAGGAAAATACCGTGTGATTTACAAATATTATTGAATTTAACTTATCCGCATCTTTGTTTTCCACTGTCAATTTCAGGCTGTCAACTTTCTGATCTACCCAAACTGCAGATTTTCCAAGCAAAAATGATGCAGTATCTTCCAGTTCCATCACTTCTTTTTGTCCATATCCATCATAGAATGTCACTTCCATTCTGGAACTGATGTCCGTTTTGCTTTGATAAATCAAATAGATAGAGCTCACATATCTTCCATCAAATAAAAAATCATACGTTGTCTCTCCATCTTTATTCTCTGCCTTTTGTACTTCGCTCACCTGAAAAGTCTGCTCATATTTTTCGTTTTTAAACGAATTCCACTGTAATAATACCTGTTCTACAAATAACGATAGGAAAAATATTACAATAATTGCAATAAAATCTCTAAGATATATTTTTTTATTTTTTAGAATTTGTTTTATCTGTTCCATTTTCCTTTTTCCTATCAAGCTGCAAAATAAATCCCATTCCTGCAAGCACAAGAATTAAGATGACTTCCCATATTTTTTCCATATTAGATTCCCTGTTTTCTGGTTCTACCGATTCTGAATAGAGTATGTTGGCACCATCTTCTGCACCCATTCCCGTATATCATCTGGTTCTTCTACCACATGCTCTTTGATTTCTTCTAACTGTTTTAAAAACTTCTCTTCATCCATCTGTATTGGTTTGCCAATATGAATTAATTTATTGGCTGTTTCCTGCATGCCTTCTTCTTTCATGAGCATCTCTTCATACAATTTTTCGCCTGGTCTTAATCCTGTAAATACGATCTGGATGTCCTCGTCAGGTTTATGTCCTGAAAGAAGTATCAGGTTTCTTGCAAGATCTACAATCTTAACCGGTTCTCCCATATCCAGAACAAAGATTTCTCCCCCTTTTGCATAGGCTCCTGCCTGTAACACAAGAGATACTGCTTCCGGTATTGTCATAAAATAACGGATAATATCCGGGTGCGTAACAGTAACCGGTCCCCCTGCTTCAATCTGCTTCTTAAATAAAGGAATCACACTTCCGTTGCTTCCAAGTACATTACCAAATCGAACCGCTACATATTCTGTCTTAGAACGATTATTGTATGTCTGAATAATCATCTCACAGATTCTCTTGGTAGCGCCCATAATATTCGTTGGGTTTACTGCCTTATCTGTAGAAATCATGACAAAACGTTTTACATTGTATTTATCTGCGGCCTGAACCACTTTCCATGTTCCTAAAACATTATTTTTTACTGCTTCATTCGGGCTGTCTTCCATCAACGGTACATGTTTATGCGCTGCCGCATGATATACGATCTCCGGACGATATTTATCAAAAATCAGATCCATGCGCTTTGTATTTCTTACGGAAGCAATCAATACAACCAGATCGAGTTCAGGATAATTTCTCTTTAATTCCTGCTGAATATCGTATGTAGTATTTTCATAAATATCAACGATCACTAACTGTTTTGGATTGTGTGATGCAATCTGGCGGCATAACTCGCTGCCAATCGAACCACCTCCACCTGTAACCATAACTACCTTATCAGAAACATATCCCATAATGGAATCAAGATCAACCGTGATCGGATCACGTCCCAAAAGATCATTTACATCAACATCTTTTAATTTGCTGATACTGACATCCCCATTTACCAACTGATACATACCAGGTAAACGTTTTAATTCACAGCCGGTCTGTTTACAAATATCTAAAATTGCCTTTGTCTCTTTTGCACTCGCTGTCGGAATTGCAATAATGATCTCATCTACAAGATACTCATTTGCAATTTCTATGATATCATTTCTATCTCCAAGGACTTTGACACCATGCATATATTTTCCAATTTTGCTTTTATCATCATCCACAAAACCTACAATATGCATATTCACAAAACGACTGCCGGAAATTTCCTTGATAATTGAATTTCCTGCTTCTCCGGCACCTACTACAAGCACTCTCTTAAGATTCTTCTCATCCACTTTTTTTCCAAAAAAAGTTCTGACTGCCCGATAAGAATAGCGGCTGATAAACATAAACGCCAATAATAATGTTCCATAAATAAAATACCAGCTTCTAGGCAGCGGATACTCCTGATCTCTGTAATTCAGAAGAATCGTCACTGTATTGAGCAGCGTATCTACAATACATGCTGCTGCAAGATACAATAATTCGGTTACCCCTGCATATACCCAAAGGCTGCTATACAAACGAAATACATAAAATACAATAATCGCGATCACTAACGTTGCCGGCAATGAACTCCATACAACACCAATATAATACTTTGGTACAGCCGAAAGACTAAATTCAAATCTTACAATCAATGCCGTGATGCTTGTCAATATTACAATGCAAATATCCATCAGCACCATAAATATTCTCTTGATCCATAATGTTTTATCTAAGTTTTTCATAAGTCCGCCACTTTTCTCTATAAATTATTTTGCATATACTTCATAATGTTCTGTATTATAAATTTTACTAAATCCAATGCTATTAAAAAATTCAATATTGTCATACTCAGAATTAATAACCAGACAATTGCAGCCATAGGAATCTGTTTCCATCTGCAGCTGTTCCAGATTCTCCTGTGTAAAAGATAAACCTTCACCATAAATAACTGCAAATCTGGTATCATATTCACGAAGCTCGCCTGCCACCTGTTCCGGTGCAAGAACTCTTGGTTTTTCTACAAATTCCAACTGTTCAGCGATCTCCATGACTTCATTTGATATTTTATAACTATTCGTGATAAATTCCAAATGCTGCGACGTATAATTTAATCCCATCCCTGCCTGGAGCAGTAAAATATATATCACTATGACAATTATTTTTTCTTTCTTAGTGGGTATGTTTATCAGATAGTCTGTCATTACAACTCCAACAACCGATACTATGTTTAGTATTCCATAGACCATCCAATGATCTGTGTTCTGACCGCTCATATTTAGTATGCCATTTGCAATTCCCGGCGTCATCAGAAAAAGTATACCAAAAATCTCATATATTAACAAATTTCTTTGTCTTTTTTTATTTATAATCAAGAAATAAAATATTGCAACAAAAAGGAAAAAAACATTTGTTCCCATCCCATTGTAAGAAAAATATGCATTTTTAATGTCTTCCCACAACCCGGACATATTTATACCCCTTCCTTACAAACCAGACAAGAATCATCAGCAACATCATCAGGAACACATAAAACCAGCCTTTGTGATGTAACAATTGTGCCGCCGGATATAAAATAATAAATAATACTGCCTGCATCATAACCGGATGTTTTACACAATCGGATACTTTATTTTTTTCTCCTCCATACATGAAATTTAACATACGCATCACTTGTAAAAACGCATATGGAAGAATGCAGCATTCCAACATTACACTACCATTCCAACAGCTTCGAAATATGCCTGTCACCGGAGTTTCTACCGCTGTATATATTGGTACATAATAGATAATTTCTACAATTATTAAAAATACTGCCTGCATTTTTTCCTGCTTAAAAAAGAACTTTCCAATTTCCCAATAACAACACATAAAAAATGGTAAAATGAATAATGGAAGTATTACCTTTATCAGCAATGCCGGATGTAATCCGGAAACCCATGCAGTGACCGCATATAGCATCTCATAAGGTGAAAATATCTTTTCCATCTGCGTGGCAGGATACTGTTCGCCAGTATATGGCTGATATATATATGCAGAATTGGTATCAATTGATGTCATTACTGTTTGTACTGTCTGCTCCATCTGTGGTTTTACGCAAACTACAGAAAACAATATTGCTATTGCGGTTACTGCCATTGCAATTTTTACAGCTTTATGCCCACTTCCCGATTTTCTTTTATGTTTAAAACATCCATATATTGCTTTTTTATTTGCTAAAATGGATACCACACATATCGTAATCGACGCAAGCATCCAAACCATACTAAGTTTTTCTAATGTACAGCCACGATATAAAAAAAGTACCGCAACACCCCAAAATATTCCAAGCATAATAACAAATCCATTTGCATATGTGCTTGATATATTTCTCTTTTTTACACCTGCTGCTGCATCTATCAATGCACCTGCTAACCATGGTACTAAAAAAAACAAATAAATTACCAGCAATATTCCTGCTGCATTTTTCATTCATTTTCTCCTAACACTTTATCGACTTTGCGTTCTAATAAAGTTTTATATACTTTCGTTCCCTTAATATACTCCAGTTCGTTTTCTACTTTGTTCATATGACATTTTAACTCACTAAGTGCACTGAGTATCGGATTATCCTGCAACCCTGCTTCCCTGATTCTAAATGCAATTTTTACCTCTCTTACATTATTTTCCCATTGGTTTTCAAATATGATCTGTGGATCTTCCGATGCAAATATAAAATCATGATCTTTTGTTATGATGGCATTGTGCCGATAATGTTCAATTTCATATTCATTGTTATCTTTTGTCACAATTTGCACCTTGAGATTTTGCAAAACACATGAAACATTTAATGGATCCAATCGTATTTCTGATACATACTGTGTGAATTCAATCGGAATATTCAATTTTACATTCTGTCCTATAATATGATTTGTAATTGCCTTGTCTTCAAGATAGTTTGTTCCATCATTTAAGAACACCTGTAAGAATAAGTTTTCCTCCGGAAGCAGTTTTTTCACATCGTATACTTCTTTTTTGTAAGCAATAAGGCTTGCGTTATAGCCATTTTTCCCACCATATACATATTGATTAAATGCTTCATTCATATTTTCAAATATAACAATTTCTTCTTCCGTAATATCAAAGCAATCATAAATTTCATTGATTGTCATGATATCTTTCATAGCACTGCCATTTCTGGTATAAAAAGCAGACACCGCACGATATATTACAAATTTCACTGGAATTGGAAATGAAAATACCCATTCATAATCAATAATTTTATATTTGCTGTCAGTCTGATCTTTTATGATATTATCAAAGCTCATATCGATATTCATTTCTTTTCCACATTCCATCTCATCTGGGAAAGAAACTTCGCCAAACACCTGTACAAATTGTGCATCCGGCATAAATGTTCTTCTTTCTATATTAACATTGCTTCTTATGATTCCATCATACATTCGAAGCAAAGAAAGAAATCTTACTTCGTCTTTATCCTCAAGAGCCTCCAACATTGTATTGCAAAGACTCTCCCCGGTTAAAAATTCAAAAGCGATCTCGTTTTCTGAAATCAGTTTGGATGGACACAGGATACCTTCATCCTTATTTTTTTCATAATAATCAGACATCTTCCTGATATGTGCTACTCCGTCTTTTGCCAATGCTCTTTTTACAACCAGTCTCTGTTCCCCATCCTTCATTATGTAGGTTTCTATCTGAAACTGTTTTCTTCTCTCTTTTGTAATTTTTGAGTAAATTTTCTTCAAGATATCACCTCACACTATTTTGTAACTTCTATAAAGAACGAATTTGCAAAAAATTCAAATTTTTTTTCTTTTAAAAGATTTGCATAGACTCTGTTTTCGTTAAAAAGCATCATTCTTGTATTATCGAAAGTATCTAAACCTATATTAAGATCATCTTCTCGTGGAAGGTACTCATCAGAAAAAATCTGTACAGGGAATTTATAATCCGGAAACGGATAATAAAATTCTGCTTTCCCATATCCAGCATCTGTAATTATTTTCTTTAACGCCTCTTTACTAAAAGTTCTCACTTTACTATCTGTATCAATATAACCTTCCAAACCATCAAAAAATTTTCCAGTATGGTCTTCTCTAGAGCCTGCCCAATATTTCAATCCAAATTTATTTTCAATAGCAATCAGCAGTTTTCCATCTTCTTTCAAATATCCACTGATTTTTTTTAAAAAGGCTTCAAATGGATGTTCATCATCCGTGTAATAACCGGCATATTCCAATACTCCGATCAATGTAATATAATCATACTTTTCTTTCAAAACAACATCATTGAAATTTCCAACCATAATTGTAAGATTATCGTATTCTTTATTACGGTTTGCATTAATTAATGATCTGCGTTTAGAAAGATCTACACTTGTCACATGCTTTGCATTTCTGCAAAGTACTCCACTGATAGCTCCACATCCTGCCCCAATTTCAAGTACAGATGCATCTTTTTTAAAAGGATACCACTCCAATATATTTTGTCTGACAGGTGAAAAATGATATAACACTGGCCACCGGTCATCTTCTGCAAGTATCTTCTCTACGTCTGGTTCTTCCATAATAAGCTGTAACAGATCATTCTCGATGTCCCCGTCACTATATTGATCCTGTCCATTATAAAATGTATAATCTAACGTTACTTTTCCAATCTGCTCTGTCATAGAACCTCTTTTCTATAGTTATCTACAACTATTATTTTTTACCCAAGAATCTCCTTGATATCCTTTATAAAATCAAATACATGCTCATTTTTTACATATAATGGATTCGCTGTCACATGTTCTACCTGCGGTCTGTAAGCTTTACAGATTTCAGTCAGATGTGTTGCAATGTTCATTGGACTGATATTATCCAGTGATACCATGTTATCATTGAAATCCTTAAGATCTTTATTCGCATAAGTATTCGTGATCGTCTTTACATCAAATACCGACATCTCAAGTGGCGGATAACTTGGATGTGGTGAACACATCAGTGAAATTCCTGCGTAAGTTTCCTGCAAAGTCCGCGCATATTCTTCAATTGTAAGCTTTCCAACGGAGACAAGCTCTTTGCCGTTTCCAAGCGGAATTGAACGGTGCATCTCCCCTGCCGAAAGAATCTCCCATTCCTCAATATCCGGCTGCATCATCACCCATTTTTTCAGAGCCGCTACTACAAGGTTAAATGCATTACGCTCCGTACCTGGACGTCCATAAACAAGAATCTGTTTTTTCTTATCAACCTGTGCAGGCATTTGCTCTAACGCTTTTCTTAATCCATCATTTAAGACAGGATCAAATGCAAAGCTATGCGTAAAATGGTAATGATTTTCATTGAAGAATTCTTTCAACAACATACTGTTAAAAATTGCAATTGTTGGATAATCACTTTTGTAGGTAGAATCTGCAAGCAGGTACTTCGTAGACCAGGAGTAAAATCCTGGCTCATAATCCTGAATAAAATAGAGAAAAATATTTGGTTTGATTCCAAATGTATTTTCAAATCCAACATAAGCATCCTGACAACAATACGCTGTCCACCAGCCAGTAAATAAGAAATAGTCATTCTCTGACACTGGAATACTGCGGTTAAAACGATTGCTGTATGGAATAATCTGTTTTGCAACGAGAGAATCATCTTCTGCTTTTACAAATGTATACTCATCGGAATATTTTTTAATGGCTGCTTTGTCTGGCTCTGCGTCTACTAAAATAATACGTGCATCATAGCCTAATGCTTTCACTAAAGTATCGAAAAACTTCAGTGCAGTTGAGATTCCACCAAAGACATGCTCTGCATTGATAGACGGAACCAGAAGGTTCATTCTGCGGTTCGGATATTCTATCTTACGGAAAGTGTATGGTGTAATTTCATATACATTCGTATCCAATTGTGGAAGTCCGGTTTCTCTTTTTCTCTTCAGAAGCATTTTTTCCTCCTGCTCTTTGACAGTCTGCTGCACCGCGGCACAAATTTTGGGCTGACAACAATAATAATCAAGATTTCTATTATAATATGGATCTCCGTTTTTCCGGTAGGTCTTATACATCTGATCCGACAGATCAAAGTCAATCTGTGGGATTTTACTTGCATCCCTGCTCTTAGATTCATAATGATACAGACGAACATTTGGATCGTAGATATTCACGAGTCCATGCTGGTTTGCACGAAGTGCAAGTTCAATATCGCTTCCACATACAATGAATTTCTCATCAAATCCACCGATTTTCTCAATTGTCGCCTTCGAAACTGCAAGACAGGCTCCCGTTACCGCCGAAACATTTCTTGTTACCATCGGTGACACAAATGGCGATCCATAGTGCTGCGGTTTCATTCCCTTGAATACATGATCAGCCCAGCCACCCATTCCAATAACTACCCCTGCATGCTGGATCGTATTATCTTCATATAAAAGCAATCCACCGACAACACCAACATCTTTTCGTATAGCTTTCTCTACCAGTCTTGTAAGCCATTCCGGTTCAATAACTTCTACATCATTATTCAAACATACATAGACATCTCCAGTTGCGAACTTCATTCCATAATTATTAAGCCTTGACCAGTTAAACTCAAACGCCGCATCTTTCACGATGACATTGTCATGTTCTTCTTTCACCTTCTTCAGATAAGTAAAAGTCTCTTCCCTCTCAGAATTGTTATTTAAAATAATAATCTCAAAATTTTTATAAGTTGTCTTCGCATAAATACTGTCAATTGCAGCCTTTAACAAATCTGCATGATCTTTAATCGGAATAATAATGGAAACCTTCGGTTCCTCATTCATGTGATATCTCACATCATAGACAAACAAATTCTCTGTCTCATTTGCAGTCGCTGCTCCTTTGCCATAAACACGGTCTAAATGTTCCTGAATCGCATTAAGTCCTGCTGTCTGTGCATATGGCTTTGACTCCGGGTTGGCTGCTGTGGAGCTCGGAAGATCTCTCCAATGATAAAGTATCTCAGGGACATGTCCAATCTTGTCCGTCATCTCTGTCATTCGAAGTAACAGATCATAATCCTGGCTTCCGTTGAACTCACCGCGAAATCCACCCACTTTTTCAAATAAGGACTTCTTGAATCCAATCAAATGTCCTAAATACATCTGGCTCAGGAAAAGATCTGGAGACCAGTCAGGTTTACATAATGGATCTCTCGTTTTTCCTTTCGCATCAATAATATCCATATCGCTGTATATGATCTCAGAACCTTCTTTTTTTATCTTCTGATAAAATTCATGTAATGCAGACGGTGCAAGCTCATCATCATTATCCATAAGAAGGATATATTCTCCGGATGCAAGCGCTGCTGCCGCATTGGTTGCTCCTGAAATCCCCTGATTTTTTTCTAATAATTTAATTTTAATCCGGCTATTTTTCATTGCAGATAAGTGCTCTCTTACCTCCTGCTTTGTAGAACAGTCATCTGCAATGCAAATCTCCCAGTTTTTGTAATTCTGCTTTTCTATAGATTCAATCGCCTTATCAAGCCACTTAATTTCTACATTATATACAGGCATTACAATGGAAAAAAGAATCTCTCCACTATAATTTTTTAATTTTTCTTTCTTCACTCTGCCGTATCCAGGTTCATAATTTACACTGGCAGATAAACGCTGTTTAAAGATTTCCGGTCCCTGATTTTTTAAAACTTTTAATCCTTTTTTTATTTTCTGAGGATTTCTTACTCCCTCTTTTATAATTGCTGCAAGCTTCTGTGTTCTTCCCATAATGCTCCTTTTTATATACAGCGATTCCTATCATCGCTGATTTTACTCGCTGTTCGCCTTCCCATAGCCTACTCTTCATTACAACTTACTATCGAGTTCAAATCAAAATACCCAACAGTAACTTTTTTAGATAAAACCTGTATACAACAAATATCATATAATCTGTGATGAACTTCTAATTCGTCACCATTATATCCTGTACATCCTAACTGTAGCAGATACTGTCCTTTTTGAAATGGCAATTTTTGTCTGAATGATACTGTAAGTGTCGTCCCTGCCTCTATCAGTCCAGGCTCTAACCCTTCAATAAGTGAATTGGTTCCGGTAAGATCTGTTCCCTTTAAATCCCGGATTGTAAATGCAAAAATTGGATTTAGCACATCCTCATGAAACTGTACCTTTAATTTCAAAACACACTCTTCGAATTTAGAAACAGTATTCGTAATCTTTCCTGTTGCATCGAAAATTCCAAAGTCAATAATCTCTGCCTTTTTATCGCCATACTCCTGCTTATCCGGATTTAAAATCATGGATTCTTTCCATGCAACTCCTTCTATTGCTGCATGACCGTCTTCTTTTTTCGGGCTGTCTTCCATCTTTGATTCTGCCATTACCCTTTTGTAAAGATCGATCATATCCTTTGGTTTACCCTCTGCAAGCTTTACCCCTTTATTCAAAAGGACAACTCTGTCACAGTATTTTCCAATGCTCCCAAGATCATGGCTAACAAAAAGAATGGTCTTTCCCATTTTCTTAAATTCTTCAAATTTGTGATAACATTTCGTCTGAAAAAATACATCCCCAACCGAAAGTGCTTCATCGACAATAAGGATTTCCGGCTCAATATTGATTGCAACTGCAAATGCAAGACGTACAAACATACCGCTGGAATATGTTTTGACCGGCTGATTTACAAAATCGCCAATATCCGCAAAATCTAAAATATCCTGCAGCTTTTCATCTATCTCTTCTTTGGTAAAACCAATCATGGTTCCATTCAGATAAATATTTTCAATTCCGGTATATTCCATATTAAATCCGGCGCCAAGTTCCAGCAACGCAGAAATACGCCCATTTACTTTGACTTCCCCATCGGTTGGATTCAAAACTCCAGTGATGATCTTTAAAATTGTAGATTTTCCCGAACCATTTGTTCCAATAATGCCAACTGTCTCTCCCTGACCAACCTGAAAAGATACATCATTCAATGCGTAATGCTCTTTTCCAAGTGGTTTTTTTGAAAATCCTAATGCATCTTTCAAGCGATCCCGGTTTCTGTCATATAATTTATATATTTTTTTTACATGTTCTACTGAAATTGCGATGTTATCCATGCAGTTACCTTTCTATAACACATCTGCAAAATGTGGCTTTAATTTTTTGAATATTTTTGTCCCGATTATGAATAATACAATTGTAAGAATCCAATAATAAATTGTCATGCCTGGTTGTTCCCAAAATCCAGCCTTATTGATCAAAGAATCCCTATATCCTGCCACAATATAATACATTGGATTTAACTTTAAAATTGTAATCAGAATCGGATTCAATTCCATCCCATCAATATTCCACATAATTGGTGTCATCCAGACACCTATCTGCAAAATAATGTTAATGATCTGTCCAAGATCTTTGAAAAATACTACTATTGCAGATGTTGCATATATCAGTCCTAATAAAAGGATCATCATCGCAAAGGTATAATATAACATTTGCAATGTATACAAATCCGGATAATACCCATAACACGCATATAAAATAATTGTAAATGCAATAAAAAACAAATGCACAAACAAAGCTGATATCAATTTAATAATTGGTAAGATATCAATCTGGAATACTACCTTTTTTACCAGATAGCTATACTCCATCAGCGCATTTGTTCCGCCGCTCAGTACCTCCTGAAAGAAAAACCATGGTACAAGTCCTGCTATCAGCCACAAAACAAAAGGTGCTGTAATTCCCGATCTGAGATTAATGCCACTTGCATGCATTCCCTTTTCAAATACAAACCAATATACCAATACTGTTACAATCGGCTGGACAAAAGCCCAGATAATTCCCAGATAGGATCCTGCAAATCTGGTTTTAAAATCATTCTTTGACAAGTCCCATATTAATTTTCGATTACTTATTATTTCTTTCAGCATATTGGCTTGTTTTATTTCCGTTGGCATGCTTTTCCTCTAACTTTCATTCTCTTAAGCTATAACTTATTTACGGTTTTTGACATATTCTGAGATTCCACTCCATACTTTATCCTTATCAGATAATGTAAGATCCGCCTCAGTCATTCCTTCCGGCATCGGCCATTCCACACCGATCTCCGGGTCTTTCCACAACAGTCCGCCCTCATCATTTGGATGATAAAAATCTGTTACCTTATAACAGAATTCTGCATAATCGGACAATACGATAAATCCATGGGCAAATCCCTTTGGAATAAAGAACTGTTTCTTATTCTCTGCAGATAAAGTTACACCAAACCATTTGCCAAATGTCTCTGAACCCTCGCGCAGATCGACTGCAACGTCAAACACCTCTCCGTTTACCACACGCACCAGCTTGTCCTGTGGATAATTAATCTGAAAATGTAATCCTCTTAATACGCCTTTTTTGGATGCAGACTGATTATCCTGTACAAATTCACAGTCAATTCCTGCCTCTTTGAAATCATTGTAATTATAAGTCTCCATGAAATATCCACGGGCATCCCCAAATACGGTCGGCTCGATCACTTTTAATCCTGCAATTCCATTGCAATTGTCTGTTACTTTTATTTTTCCCATTTTTTATACTTCCTTTTCGAATCTTTTTTATCCATAGATGAAAATAAAGACTTTATAATCCCTCTGCAATTTCCATCAGATATTTTCCATAATCTGTCTTCAATAATGGCTGTGCAAGTTTCACAAGCTGCTCTTTGTCAATGAACCCCCGCTTGTAAGCAATTTCCTCGATACAGGAGATATATAATCCCTGACGTTTCTGGAATGCTGACACGAAATCTGCCGCTGCAAGAAGCATGTCATGATTTCCGGTGTCTAACCAGGCAAATCCTCTTCCCAATGTTTCAACATTTAAAGTTCCACGGTTCAGATATTCATTATTTACGCTTGTGATCTCTATCTCACCCCTTGCGGATGGTTTTACATTCTTTGCAATCTCAACTACATCATTGTCATAGAAATAGAGTCCAGGTACTGCATAGTTTGACTTCGGATTTTCCGGTTTTTCCTCGATGGACAATGCTTTTCCATTCTCATCAAATTCTACAACCCCATATTCTCTCGGGTCTCTTACATAATAGCCAAAAATGGTTGCACCAGCTTCATTTTCTGTACGCTCAGCTGCGCTCCGAAGAACTTTTGAGAAACTCTGTCCGTAAAAAATATTGTCTCCTAATACCAATGCAACTGCATCTTTTCCGATAAATTTTTCACCGATAATAAATGCATCTGCAAGTCCTCTCGGCTGTTCCTGTACCGCATACTCAAATCTCATTCCTAGCTGTGATCCATCCCCTAATAACTCCTCAAACACCGGCAGATCCCTTGGTGTAGAAATAATCAGTACTTCTCTGATTCCAGCAAGCATTAAAGTTGATAAAGGATAGTAAATCATTGGTTTATCATAAACCGGCATGATCTGCTTTGAAATTGCTTTTGTCAATGGGTATAAACGTGTTCCGGATCCTCCGGCTAAAATAATTCCTTTCATTTTTCATCCTCCTAAAAAATTCATTTTATCACTTTTTGGTAAAACGCAAACAAGCAGTATCATCCGACCTACGGACGGTACTGCTATTTGTGCTATTATTATTTTCCCTGATACATATCTTCATAATATTTCTGATAATCACCACTGGTAACGTTGTTCATCCAGTCTTCATGTTCTAAATACCAGGCGATGGTCTTCTTAATTCCATCCTTGAACATCGTCTCCGGTTCCCAGCCTATCTCAGCTTTTATCTTGTCAGGTGCGATTGCATATCTGCGATCGTGTCCCTTGCGATCCTCTACATATGTGATCAAATCTTTGCTTACATTTGCTTTTCTTGGATCAGTATCAGGAAGAATTTCCTGTAGAGTCTCAATGATAATATTGATAATCTCAATATTACGCTTTTCATTATGTCCGCCAATATTGTAAGACTCACCAAGCTTTCCATGTTCCTGGACCATGTCAATTCCCTTTGCATGATCATCTACATATAACCAGTCACGGATATTCAATCCATCTCCGTACACCGGTAATTTCTTTCCGTGCAAAGCATTGTTAATAATTAATGGAATCAACTTCTCCGGGAACTGATATGGTCCATAATTATTAGATGTATTCGTCACATTAGCCGGAAAATGATACGTATCAATATAAGCCTTCACTAACATATCAGAAGACGCTTTACTAGCGGAATATGGACTGTGTGGCTGATATGGAGTTGTCTCATAAAAATAGCTTTTTCCATCATCAGGAAGTGAACCATATACTTCATCTGTCGATACATGAAGGAACTTTTTACCAGTTTTAAAACTGCCATCTGGCAGCTCCCATGCTTTTTTTGCACAATTAAGCATAACTGCTGTTCCAAGAACATTTGTCTTGACAAAAACTTCCGGATTTTTAATACTTCTGTCAACATGACTTTCTGCCGCGAAATGCACAACACGGTCAATATCATTTTCTTCAAAGATCTTCATGATAGCATCCTTGTCCGTGATGTCTGCTTTAATGAAAGTGTAATTATCTCTATTTTCAATATCTTTTAAATTCTCCAGATTACCTGCATATGTCAATGCATCTACATTGATAATTCTGATTTCATTATCATATTTGCGAAACATATAATGAATGTAGTTCGATCCAATAAATCCAGCTCCTCCAGTTACCAAATAAGTTCTCATTCCGAGACCCTCCTATCATCACAATTATTTGTCATTTTACCATATTTTATATACTAAGACAAGTTTTACACATCTTAGGATTTTATTAACTATTTCAGCTCTGCCATATAAACATCCAATGCGTCTTTCCAGTCAGCCATCTGATAACCATCCGCTAATCTCATCATATAATTATCCAGAATGGAATATGCTGGTCGGTCAGCCGCTGCCGGATTCATCTGTTTATACTGTTTACTTGTTACATGATTTACCTTTGTGTTTTTTCCTGCTCTTTTGAAAATTTCCTCTGTAAAGTCTGCCCAGTTTGTATCTCCCTCGCAGGTAGCATGATACAGACCATAATTTTCCGTTCCCTCAAAATGATGGATTGCCTTTGCAAGCTCTACTGCACTTGTTGGCGATCCAAGCTGATCGCAGACAACACTCACTTCATCATGAGTCTCCGAAAGGTTCAGCATAGTTTTTACAAAGTTTTTTCCATCTCCATATAACCAGGCTGTACGAAAAATAAAGAAATGGTTTGAAAACTGTTGAACAAACTTTTCTCCCTCGAGCTTTGTTTTACCATAAGCACTCACCGGATTCGGTGCATCAAATTCAGTATATGGTTTTGTACCATTTCCCTCAAAAACATAATCAGTTGAAACATGAATCATCTTTGCGCCAACTGCCTCTGCTGCAATGCTTAAGTTTCTTGGACCCAAAGCATTGATACGATAGGCTGCATCCCACTGCTTCTCACATGCATCAACATTTGTATGGGCCGCACAGTTAATGATCACTTCTGGCTGTTCTGCACGTACAAGTGATAATACCTGCTCAATTTTTGTAATGTCAAGTGCTGCCACACCTTCCCCTTCCGCTACATCTGTATTAATAAATGTCACATCACTTCCTACATATTCATTATTGATCGCACGACCAAGCTGTCCATTACATCCTGTTACCAAAATCTTTTTACTCATTCTCTTCATTCCCTCTTTCTTTTTATAAAATTGTCCATCTTTTATCACACTTCAGTTTTCTTCTTCCTGTCCTTTACGACACAGGATGTTATTATTAAAAATACTATAAATACTACTCCAAACGAAAGGGTACAACTCAGTGCCGCTCCCAACATTCCAAGACTCTTTACGAAACTCGATCCCAGAAATACTGCAAATATAAGTCCGGCTCCATATCCCAGCAATAAAAAAATCTGTTTTCCCGTAACTGTTACCACATAATAGAGACAATATACATAGGCATTCAGTCCTCCGCATATCATAATGATCACCAATTCCATTCGATATGCCCTCAGATCAACTCCATACACAAGAGATAATATTGGTATTCCCAAAAGATACGCACCCACACATGCTGCAATCGTAAGTGCACCAATTAAAATCATCATTTTTTTCACAATGTCCGTAAACTCTTTTATATTTTCCCCTTCCCAATCTCTGGCAAGATCTGTAAGAAGTGGCCGGAATACAAAAAGGCTTAATAAATTGATCACAAATGCAGGCATAAATAAAATATTATAGCTGTTCTGAACCGTCTCATCGTAATATGTGTTAATCGCATATTTGGGTGCATTGTTCAGATAATTCATAATAAAAGATGACACAAACAATGGCCAGCATGCATTATAAATACCTAAAATCCCTCTCCATTCAAGATGCACCGGCGTTGGTTCAAAGTATTTTTTCATATGTAAATCATAAAACAGCATAATAACCAGTGACGTTAATGTAAGTGTCATAGCCGCATATAACAGGTTGTCTGTTAACCATAATATAATTGTGAATGTAATCGTTGAAATTCCGCTCCGCATTAACATCTCTTTTCCGGAAATATCAATGCGTTCTCTCTGTTGGAATAGTCCACTATATACATCTGCCACAGCCTCTACCATTCGATACCCCAGAATCCAAAACACGGTAAGTGCTTCTACTCCAGTATAACCATTCACAACAATATAGCCTATCATGCAGATCAGCATAATAATACAATTTAACATTCTGCTGGTAAAATATTGATTAAATGTAAATTTATTTTTTATATCCGTCGACTGAACTGGTCTGATTTCAAATCCACCGACAGAAAACAAAAGCTGCGCTGTAGAATACGCCAATGCAAAAAATCCACCTCTGCTCTCTCCGCTAATCCGGTTAACGATAATCAACAGAAGCATAGAGGAAAGTGAATTGCAAAGACTTCCAGCCATATTCCACATAAATTTCTTCTTTGCTGTTGTTTCCTTCATTTATTTCTGTTCCCTTTTTTCTTTCTCATCAATTGCAATCTTCTGTACTAATTCTTTTACTTTATTGTCCAGTTTAGAAATGTCCATAGTGAGTTGAAAACATTTGACAAGTAATATAAATATAATCAAAAGAAATATGAAATTAGTTGTGGAATATACGCCTACCAACTCTGACATCCAATCTGCAATCTGTGGAAAAATACTAAACAAAACGAGCATTATCGCAAACAATGTCCAAAAAATAGAATACTCTATCTGTAATTTTTCCTGTTTTACTTTTTTGCACATATAAAGCAATGTAACAACAGATACGATAATCAATGTAATTCGAAATGCTATCGACATTCTTTTCTCCTTTATCCTGCCTATTTTGTAAAATCCACTTTCTTTTTATTGCGAAAGTTCTGTATTAATAATATAGAGATCAACATTCTGGCCATATATTTTGCAGCATTGACGGCATTAAGATAACTTTGTCCGGCAATTCTTTCATCCATCTTTGCCTGTATTTCTGCCACTTTTGCTCCCATTTTAATCAAATACGATACGGTATCCGGTTCCGGTCCAAAATTTATGTTGTTTGCCAATACTTCTATTAATTTTTTATTATACATACGCATTCCAGATGTCGGATCCATGATTTTTGCACCTGAAGTAAGTCTGATCGCAGTGGTGATCAATCTGCTTCCAATCATCCTTGCTGTAGCCGGTTTCTTTTCTTCAACAAATCTGGATGCGATCACAATATCATTTCCTTCTTCTATTTTCCGGATCATTGCTGCAATATATTCTGGTCTGTGCTGTCCATCTGCATCAAACTGTACTGCGCAATCATATCCCTTTTGATATGCATATTTCATACCAGTCTGAAATCCACCTGCAAGTCCTAAATTTACCGGAAGATCTATAATATTGTAATGATTTGAATGGCATATCTCAGATGTTTTATCCATTGATCCATCATTAATCACCACATAATCATACTCTGGATAATTTTCCGTCAAATGCTTCACCACACGTTCTATATTGTCCTGTTCGTTGTATGCCGGAATGATGATCAATACTTTCATTCTTTCTCTCCATTCATGTCTTTTGCAATCTGCATAACCTTTTCAGCAGTGGCATCCCACGTGAAATATTTTACTAATCTGTCATAACTTTTACATTCTGCCTGTGTTCGGTATGCATCATCTTCTATTACTTTTTCCAAATTTTTCTGAATTGATTCAACTGTATTATCTCTCATGATAATTCCATACTGTTCATCTACAAGTAACTCTTTCGCTCCCCCCTGATAGGTTGTTATCACAAAACACTTACATGCCACAGCCTCCAGGACAGAAGTTGGAAAACCTTCTGAATCCGATGGCAGGCAAAATATATCTGACGCATCCAAAATTTTAACAATATGTTCAAAATCAACTTGTCCGGTCAATATGATATACGGATCTGACATTTCTATCAATTCCTGATATAATATACCATCCCCTGCAATCATTAAATAAACTGGTGCCTGTCCTTTTTTTGTCCTGCTTATATTTATCTTTTTTACCGCTGATACAAGCTGTTTAATTCCTTTTTCCGGAATTAATCTGCCAGTAAAAGAAATTACTTTTGCTTCATTCGGAATCTCATATTCCTTCCGATAATCAATGTCAGACTCTTTTAAAATCCGCTGAAATTCTTCGATTTCAACCGCATTATATAGTGTTCCCTTTGATTTGATATGGAAATGTCCGCTCCACTCACAACAGGCTTCCGAAACTCCATAGTAATCATCACAATACTTTTTCAACAAAAATGTAAGGAAGTGCTCATACCATCCCCCCACTGTGTCAAACAACTTATTATTCACACTCAGGTGGGATGTTCCATGTTCTATTACAATGGATGGAATCCCCTTACTTTTAGCAAATTTCGCACCATATAATGAATGCAGATAGAATCTCGTATTAATAATCACAAGATCATATTGATTCCTCTCGATCAGTTTTTTTACTTTTTTAAATTCTTTGTTTCTTTTGAACACCGGATATCTTCCGCCTAATAAATCGTAACATGGCAGACGATAAATCTGGATTCCTTCTTGTATTTCATCTCCTGATAAATCACCCGTATTTGATGTTACTATAGTAACTTCGTTTCCTGCAGCGATCAATTTTCTGCTCAAATACAAAGTATAACGTTCTACACCACCAACATGCGGATAATACTGTGCAGAAAAAATGCAATAATGTTTTGACATTTTTTTCACCTGTTCAATTGCTCTAATGTATTTTTTCATTATGAATAATAAACTTTTTTAATATATAACATTAAAATTCTTGATGTCAATCCAAATCCTAATATACGATATACCCTATGAACCAGACGAACTGCCGGGTTTATATCATAAGTTAACAGATATGCATATTTTTTCATTATCTCACGATCATTTTTAATTTGCTCATTCTGTTCTATCAAATATGCCTGTCCCATCCAGACTGCAAACGGATACGCTAAATACGCATAAAAAACTTTCCGATATTCTTGATCCAAATATTTTTCTGCATATTGGGTATATTCTATTATAATATTTTTCAGATCATTCACCATATAATATTTCATCTTCTGACTTGTCTGAGCTGTTTCATGGCCTTTGCGATACACATAAAATGGTTTATCATACCATTCAAACCGTTCTGCGCAAATCAGCATTCTGGCAATCCAGTCTGTATCTTCATTGCGGATTCCCTTTTTAAAATACAGATCGTGTTCCCGTATCAAAGAGGTTTTTACAAGTTTTGTCCAAACTGTAACGCTAAGCATTCCAGCTTTTATCAGATTTTCCACTGCCTCTTTTCTTTTCTTTCCCGATACAAGTGTGCGATCAAAAGAAGATGGGTTTACAGTTTTATTTTTATCCTGCCAATACACCATGTTTGCATGCATCACAACATCCGGTTCTGTCTCACTTATCACTTTTATGATATCACACAACGCATCTGGATTACTCCAATAATCATCATTGTCCATAAATGTGATGTAATCACCACTGGCTTTCTCCAATCCGACGTTTCTTGCATCTGATGTTCCACCGTTCTGTTTGTGAATCGTAACAATTCTGTCATCTTTTTGGGCATATTCATCACATATCATCGGACTATCATCCGTAGATCCATCATCTACTAACAAAATTTCGAAATTGTGATACGTCTGCGCCAATATACTTTCCACACATTGTTTCAAATATAAAGTTGAGTTGTATACCGGTATAATAATACTTATTTTCATATCTTACTTAATATCTTTTTCTTTTAATTTTTGAAAAAATATCCCTTACTCTCCCAATCCATCCTCAATCGCTTCCACGATCGCTTTTAAAGCCTCTTCCTCGTCTTCGCCCTCGCATATGAGTTCAATCTCATCTCCGGACTTGATACATGCGCCTAACACGCTTAAGACACTTTTTGCGTTTGCGATATTATCGCGGTAGCGGAACGTGATATGTGATTTAAACTGCATTGCATCCTTACATAAAATTCCCGCAGGTCTCAAATGCAGTCCTGTTGGATTTTTTATTACTACTTTCTGACTAACCATGCTGTATTACCCTCCAAATTCCAGTCCCCTGATTTTTTTATCCGTATGCCGGTCTGAATCACCATGTTATAATCAGACCAGCATTTTGGTATTCTATAACATAATTTTTGTGATCAATTCCGCCAGTTTCCTTGCTTCTTCATCGATCACTTTCTGATCTTTCCCCTCGATCATGACGCGCACCAGCGGCTCTGTTCCGGATGGGCGGATGAGAACCCTTCCCTCGCCCTTGAATTTTTTCTCAACATCTGCCACAGCATCTGCAATTTCCTGATATTCCATGAATTTTTCTTTTTTATGGTTTGGAACTTTTGCATTGACAAGAGCCTGTGGGAGCACTTCCATAATCTCAGCAAGTTCTGACAACGGTTTTCCGGTATTGACCATAACCTCTAATAAATGCAGGGCGCTTAATAATCCGTCACCGGTTGTATTATCGTCTAAGAAGATAACGTGGCCGGACTGCTCTCCTCCGATGTTATAGCCATTTTTTCTCATATTCTCAAGAACATAACGGTCGCCGACTTTGGTCTTTTCCACATGGATGCCCTCTTTCTGCCCCATAAGGGTAAATCCGAGGTTCGTCATGACTGTGACTACGATCGTATCTTTCTTCAAAGTTCCTTTGGACTTCATGTAGTTGCCACAGATTGCCATGATCTGATCGCCGTCCACAACATTTCCATGCTCATCCACTGCAAGCATACGGTCTGCATCACCGTCAAACGCGAGACCAACTGCTGCCTTTTCATATACAACACGCGCTTTCAGCTCATCCATATGAGTGGAGCCACAGTTGGAATTGATGTTGGTTCCATCCGGATCGGTATGGATTGCGATAAGTTCTGCCCCAAGATCTGTCAGCGTTTTGACAGATGTATAATGAGATGCACCTTCTGCACAGTCTACAACAATTTTCATGCCTTTTAGATCCACCGGAACACATTTTTCCATGAATTTTACATATTCGTCTCTCAGATCGAAGCGATAATCAATCTTTCCGACACCGGAACCGATCGGAAGTACCACGTCTTTCATGTTGTTTTTGATCAGAGCCTCAATCTCATCTTCCATCTCATCCGGAAGTTTATAACCTTCTCCATTAAAAAACTTAATTCCGTTGAATTCCATTGGATTGTGTGATGCAGAGATGACTACTCCGGCATCTACTTTGTGTTTTCTGGTGAGATACGCGATTGCAGGTGTCGGCATTACTCCAACAAAAATTGCATTTGCACCAACTGAACAGATACCTGCCATTAATGCACTTGCTAACATTCCTCCGGAAATTCTGGTATCACATCCTACAATAATGGTTGCCTGATGTTCCTGCTCTTTTGTGAGCACGTAAGCTCCTGCCTGACCTAACTTTGTTGCCAGTTCGATTGTTAATTCTGAGCCCGCCACACCACGGACACCGTCTGTTCCAAACATTCTTGCCATGTTACTATTCCTCTCTTTGTTCCTGATTTTATAGATATCTGTGAAACTGGTTATCAGCTTCTTTCAATCATCCAATATTTTTTCAAATTTTTACGGTTTATAATTCATTATTTCTGTTCCGCTTGTTTCAAAATCTACTACCGGTCAATTACCTTTTTAGAAGTTGACGTATTTTCCAGTTCCTCGTCTGTATTATCAGCAGAAGCAGATGTATCAGATGCACTTTCAATGGTAACCGCTGCATAAGTATCCGCATAGCTGACCATATCCTCATCCAGTGCAAATGTGATCAGTACATTATGTGCACCCAGCTTCAGATCAGTCAGATCGATACTGCCGGAAATCGTCTTTTCATCCAGTGCATCGATCACACTGCTCCTTCCAGACACTGTGAGAGCAATGTTGTCTTCCTCATACTGTACTTTTTCATCTGAGTCAAGTCCGATCACCTGAAGATTTGTCACCGGGATCTGCAGAGTCTTTGTCTTCACTGCCTCCACAACAACCGTAACATCGATCTTTGAGTCCGAACTGATCACCAAAGCAGTACCCGAAGGAAGATATGTGGAAATATCCACGGTCTTTTCAATATCCGAAGATGCGTCTGTAAGGTCTAACACTTCTTCCGGAATTGTGATCTTATTAATGGTATTTAAAATAGCCGCCTCGCCTTTAATACGTACTTTCTGTGGCGTATAGGTGATATTCCCTGCCTGGTATCCATCTGCCGGAGTTCCGGTTGTCAGGAATTCCAATTCCACATCTTTCGTATTCAGGATCTGTGCACTGATATTGACTGTGCTCACACTCAGCGTAAGCTTTGTCGTATCCACAACCTCTCCCTGTGCATCATAAAATACAGGTGTTACACGGTCTGTGATATCCGTTGACATGCCATCTACATTAATAGTCGCCACAACAGTATCGATCTGATTTACCACAGAAGCCGGACCAGATACTTTCATAACGTTCGCATCTGTGATCTCAACATCACCAAGCGCACATCCCGACGCAACTGTACCGGTTGTGTTTGTCTTGATTGGGAACTGCTTAGAAGCAGAATCCTCCAGTTCAAGCTCCAGATACAGATCTTTGCTGGTAATATTAATACTGCTGCTGTTACGGTTACAAGTCACGACAACCGGCACACGGTAAGTCCCTGTTTTCTCATCATATTCAATTTTCTGTGCATCCGCCGTTGCCGTAAAGTTCGCATTGGTAAGTGTATTATGCACAGAGCGTTTTGCATACACGCTGAACGTGATCGTATTCTTTCCATCCAGATAATCAGCCCATTTTCCCATGGAGGTGATATAAGATTTATTTTCCAGTGAGACACTGGTTGTATAAGGTTTTGAGTTGCTCGGATCATCAATATTCACGACTACGATCCACAAAACAACAGCAAACAAAACAGCAAGGATCTTAAGGCCAAAGTTATTCATTACTTTCTTTCCGAATTTTTGTAACATCTTTCAGCCTCCTTCTCCATGATTTCACTTTCGAAGTGTCCTGCTCACGTTTCTGAATGTAAGCCAGTTTATTTTTTAAGAATTCTGCATCTACATTCCGGTAAAGTTCACCGTCTAATGCAATGGATACTTTTCCGGTCTCCTCAGATACTACAATCGTAAGGGAATCGCTCACCTCACTGATACCGACTGCCGCACGGTGTCTTGTTCCAAGATCCTTGCTCAGGCTTAAGGAGTCTGTCAGCGGAAGATAGCAGGTGGCAGAAACAACTCTGTCTCCCCTCACAATGACTGCTCCATCATGCAGCGGTGTGTTTTTTTCAAAAATATTGATCAGAAGCTGGCTGGTCAGGATACCATCTACGGCAATCCCTGTCCTCTCATACTCCGTCAGAACGATTTCATCTTCCACTACGATGAGTGCTCCTGTTTTTACTTTTCCCATCTCATAGCAGGCTTTCACCAGCTCTGTGATAGTCTTGTCGGAAAACTTTCCATTCTCCACTTTGTTGAAATCAAAATTAAAAAGATTCACCAAAATATTCTTCCGTCCGAGATTTTCCAGTGCCTTGCGCATCTCCGGCTGGAAGATCACGACCACAGCGATCATTGCCACGTTAAACAGTTTATCAGCGATCCAGACGATCGTATTCATTTCAAATAAAACTGCAAGCAAAACAAAGGCAAGGATCACAAGGATTCCACGGAGAAGCATCCACGCTCTCGTATCTTTGATCCAAACCAGCATATAATAGATCAGAACTGAAATGATAATGATCTCTATAATATCTGTGAGGGACATCTGAAGGGTCAGGTAAGACACCGCTTTTTCCCAAAACGTCCGCAATATTACGCCTAAATTCTGCACCGGCTCCACTTCCTTTTAATCTAATAAATTTTCGTCTATGTCCATCTCTTCTGCAAATTTCTTCTTGTTCAAACGTTCCTTCTCGCTTTTTCCGTTAAAACGTTTGATCTGTTTATCTTTCTCCGTCACCAGAGATTTTGGAACTGCTTTTACATAATAATAGTAATCATCATCCTCGAACTGGAGGCGTTCCGTTCTGGAGTAATCCAGATTAAAAAACAGAAACTGGATGATCATGGCAATCACACCGGAGATCACGCTTCCAATGATCACACCGACAATTTTGTCTGAAATCCCAAGTAAAATGTATCCTGCTGTCAGTCCGATTGCTTCAAATAAAATACCGGATGCCCATGCAACCGTCCATGAATGCTCAATGTCAAGCTTTCTCACCACATAGACAATGAGTGTCGTAATGATAAAAATGCCAAGAACAAGGTACATCTCCTTATTTCCAATCAGCTGGTTCAATGCCACTACTACTTTTGATACCGAAGAATCCGTCTCTTCCGCTGCATCACTCAATGCGCTTGCATTCTCGCTCACTCCATGGATAAAGAAATAGATCACAGTACCGCAGGCAACAGACACTACAGAATACGCCTCACTCAGCAGTCCGGAGCCAACCGGTACCGCATAAGGAATATGCAGTTTAAAGCAGACCGGTGTCAGTACCGCATTGATACCACTCTTTGGGGAAAAACGGAAATAAATAAAATAGATGATTGCAAACATGAGAAGTCCTACCAGACATACCTCAATGGATAATGCATACAGATCCGCCAAAACGACCAACGCAGCAATTGCGATCAGTCCATTGACCGGAAGCATGGAACACACAAGTGCAAGAATGACTGCAACCGGTGTCTTGCTGACCAGTTTCATATATCCAATACTGTTGTTGATCATAAGGAATGTAAACAATGCAAGTACAAACCGGATCGCCGGTTTCACATACATTTCATTTTTTCCGTAAAAACGGATCAATTTCTCTTTCAATTCTAATAAGGTTGTCATTTTAGCCTCCCGCCGTTTGTTTTACTCCTGATTTTCCTGCTCCCGGCAGTGTTCAGTGATTATTCCCAGTCTTTATTCTCAGACATTTTCAGCTTGTCTTCCCTCTCGTATAACTGATTCAGCTTCTTCAGATTGCCATAATACTTCTTTACCTCACGGCGTCCCTTTGTATATCTTCTATTATAAACAAAATACGTGACCGCCATGTAAGCAATCATAAACACAATATACTTTACCAGCACGGATGTCAGCAGTTTCTGAATATCCATTGCATTCAGGCTCTCCATTAACTGGTTCATGGAATAAATGCCCCATGTCACAAGGATCAGCGCAAAGCCAATCGTTCCTGACACAAAGCTTCCAAGCATACGCAGCGAAACATAATCTTTTCTTGCATACTGTGTCATCGGCTTACATTCTTTTCCCTGATCGGTGTCAAATATCGCCATTTTTATCATATGATGTAAACGTTCTTCGTTAACCATGCAGATTTCCTTCCTGTCTGTCACACAATGTATCTACTATAAAATAAACCCATCTCATTTTCTGAAAAAGTACATTCTTCACGCAATTATGCATTCTTATTCATCATTATAACACAGTAGGCGGTATTTTCAAACAAAAAAAAGCAGATGCGACCTTTCTACGTTTCTATCTATAGAAATAACGTAGCTACGCGCCCTGCTTTTTTATAAATTCTGTCCTTATTTTCAGATATGTGACATTCTGTTCCCGGTTTTATCTCAGGAATCTCATCTTATCCCCTTCATCACGCTCTCCGCCCGATCTCTGCTGCATTGGACGTGGTCTGTTCAAAGCACTCTGCAGATTATTTGCCATGGCAGCTTTACACTTATCGCAAAAGCGTCCGCTTGTGATCGGTCTGCCACAGTGTTCACACAACACACCATCTAAAGAAGCTTCTGAGAGAATCAGTCTCTCCTCTTTCACCCACTGTTTGATCTGTTTCACAGAAACATCCATATCCTCTGCCACCTGACTGATGGATGCCTGTGGATGTTCATCGATATAATCTTTCACGCTGCTAAATTTCTTCTCAAGCTTTGCCCTGCATTCAGGGCAAAGCTGTGCGCCACTCATATAATTGAAGAGTTTTCCACAGCCCTTACAATTTCTTACATCCATAGCATATTCCTCCTAAAATCCCTCGCCGATACTGATACATAGGAAATAAATCTCATCCACCCCTGCCTGCAAAAGTACCTCTGCCACTGCATCGATCGTGCTTCCCGTCGTATAGATATCATCTACAATTAATATTTTCCTATATTTTACTATATTTGGTACTAACTGGAAAGCTTTTTTTAGATTTATCTTCCGTTCGACATCATTTAATTCTTTTTGCGGCGTGGTATTCCGGATTCGTTTTACCATGCGTTTTTCCACCGGAAGATTCACTTTTTCTCCCAGAGTCCGCGCAAATACGGCTGCCTGATTATACCCTCTCCCCTTTTCCTTCCAGCGGTACATGGGAACGGGTACAATTGCTTCGATCTGTTTTCTCCGGATCCAGTCTCCATAGATGCGCACTGCTTCTTTCGCATAAAAATCTGCATATTCGCGTTTATTACTATATTTAAAACGGTACATGGACTGGCGGATTTCTCCCTGATAAACAAAAACTGCTTTCCCCTGGGAAAAATAGTGTTTTTTCCTCATGCAGTCTGTGCAGTATTCCCTCCTCTGGTCTTCTAATGGCTTGCCACATTTTTTGCAGGACGGTTCCCCGATACAGACCACTTTCTTCCTGCAGTCTTCACAGGTATCTTTTCCAACATGTATCACCTCATCACAGACAGGGCATCTGGGAGGAAATACAATGTTGAATAACCCCTCTTTTATTTTCATAAAATCCTTTCTAAAAATCTCTCCGTTTTCAATCCTAACACTTTTCCGTTCTGCATACTATAAAGGTTTTCTTAAGATTTCAAATCTTTTTCTTATGATCCTCACCGAAAAAAGGAATGTCCTTTACACATTTTTTCTCAAATTCCGGTTGACGAATCCTGTATGAGTGATTATAATTCAATCATTAAAAGCATTAATGCTTTAAAGCATTAAAGGCTATGATCAATGATAAGGAGAATGAATATGAAAAAGATGAACAAAATACTCTCTGTCATGATGGCAGCTGCAATGACAGTTTCCATGACAGCATGCGGCGGCGATACAGCCTCCGACAATACCTCTGCATCTGCTGACAATTCAGCAGCAGCAACAGAATCCGCTGCAACAGGCAGTACCGATGGTCAGAAATATACGATCGGTATTTTACAGCAGTTAGAGCACCCTGCTCTTGACGCTGCTTCCCAGGGCTTTGAAGACGCACTGACAGAGCTGCTCGGTGCAGATAATGTAACATTTGACCTTCAGAACGCACAGGGCGAGCAGGCAAACTGTGCTACCATTGCAAACAATTTTGTTGCCGGCAACTATGATCTGATCCTTGCAAACGCAACCACTGCTTTACAGTGTTCTGCCGCTGCTACAAGCACGATCCCGATCCTTGGAACTTCTGTCACAGATTATGCAACTGCCCTTGAGATCGACGACTGGACAGGTTCTACCGGAAGAAATATCTCCGGAACTTCCGATCTTGCTCCTTTAGATGAGCAGGAAGCCATGATCAAAGAATTATTCCCGGATGTAAAAACAGTCGGTATCCTTTACTGTTCCGCAGAGCCAAACTCCAAGTATCAGGCTACCCAGATCGAGGCTGCTTTAGATGCTGACGGCATTGCGTACAAAGAATATACTGCTTCTGATTCCAATGATATCACCTCTGTGGTACAGACAGCAGTTTCCGAAGTAGATGTTATTTATATTCCAACAGACAACACAATGGCAAACAACACGGAAACCATCAATAACATCGCTCTTCCGGCAGGTATTCCGATCATTGCCGGTGAGGAAGGTATCTGTTCCGGATGTGGTGTTGCAACGCTTTCTATCAGCTACTATGATATTGGATACACAGCAGGTCAGATGGCTTATGATATCCTTGTAAACGGCGCTGATATCACAACGATGGAGATTAAGACTGCACCACAGGTAACAAAAGAATACAATGCAGATATTTGTTCCCAGCTTGGAATCACACCTCCTGATGATTATGTTGCAATTGAAACAGAATAATGTTACTGCCGAGCAAACATTAACAGAATAATCTTTCATCAGTGCAACAAGTTAAAGCTTTAAATCGTTTTAGTATTATGTTATAATATGCCTGCGGTATTTCGTCCCAACAAATACCGCAGGTATTTTATGCTGTGGGTATTTTGTTCTGCAAGCAATTGATTTCATGAATATTGTTTTATATTTGTAGATGATTTTTGCACCAAATAGTTCCGCACAGGCATTTTATAAAAAAATAAGGAGAGATTTCTTATGACGATGATGTTAACAACTTATTTAGCTTCCCTGAGCCCGCTGGCATTGCTCCGTTCCCTGCCGGGCGCATGCGCACAGGGACTCATCTGGGGACTCCTTGCACTCGGAGTCTACATTACTTACAAATTATTGGATTTTGCCGATCTGACCGTTGACGGTTCCATGGCGACCGGAGGTGCAGTCGCCGTTATGCTGATCCGCGCAGGCATGAACCCATGGCTTGCTCTTATCTTTGCTTTTCTTGCAGGAATGGCCGCCGGATTTATCACCGGAATGTTACATACCGCACTTGGAATCCCGGGAATCCTTGCAAGTATCCTGACGCAGATTTCACTTTACTCTATCAACTTAAATATTCTCGGAAGTTCCAATCAGGCTGTCAGCGTTGACAAATACAGCCTTGTTGTTTCACTCCGTTATATTTCAGACTCAACCGCAAGCAAAGTCCGTATGTTTACGACCTGTATCCTCTTCTGCGTTGTACTCGTTGCCATTCTCTACTGGTATTTCGGAACAGAGCAGGGACATGCGATCCGTGCAACCGGCTGTAACCGGCAGATGGCAAGAGCGCAGGGAATCAACACTGATTTTCATACCGTACTTGCACTGATGATCTCTAACGGTCTTGTAGGACTTTCCGGTGGACTTTACGCCCAGTATCAGGGAGCAGCGGATGTCAATATGGGACGTGGTGCGATCGTTATCGGACTTGCTGCTGTTATCATTGGCGATGTCCTCTTTGGAAAAATGTGTGCCGGCAAAAAAATTGCATTTGCTTACACACTGCTCTCCGTCATTGCCGGAGCCATCCTGTACTACCTTGTTTTAAGTGTTGTTTTATGGTTGAAATTCCCATCCGACGACCTGAAATTATTCTCTGCAATTGTAGTAGCTATCTTCCTTTCAATCCCGTATCTGAAAGCGAAACATAGCAGGAAAGGAGTGGCAAAATAATGGCTGAAATGTTAAAAATCGATCATATCTGCAAAACATTTAACGCTGGTACAATCAATGAAAAAATTGCTTTAACCGGAGTTGATCTGACATTAGAAGATGGCGATTTTGTCACTGTTATCGGTGGTAACGGTGCAGGAAAATCCACAACTTTAAACGCTGTCGCAGGTGTCTGGCCAGTGGATTCCGGTAAAATTTTTATTGGCGGTGATGATGTCACAAAATTATCCGAATACAAGCGTGCCAAATATTTAGGCCGTGTCTTCCAGGATCCTATGACCGGAACTGCAACCACCATGTCCATCGAGGAAAATATGGCAATTGCAGCCCGCCGTGGCAGAAAACGTGGGTTAAGCTGGGGAATCACGAAGGCAGAACGCGACACCTACCGGGAAATGTTAAAAACATTGGATTTAGGTCTTGAAGATCGTCTCACCAGCAAAGTCGGACTGCTTTCCGGCGGACAGCGTCAGGCAATCACACTGTTGATGGCTTCCATCCAGAAACCAAAACTTTTACTGTTAGATGAACACACCGCTGCCCTTGATCCGAAAACGGCTGCAAAAGTACTTGAGATTTCCGACAAGATCATCTCCGACAATCATCTGACCGCTATGATGGTAACGCACAATATGAAGGATGCTATTGCGCACGGAAATCGCCTGATCATGATGCACGAAGGAAAAGTTATCTTAAATATTTCCGGCGAGGAAAAGAAGAAACTAACGGTTGAAGATCTGCTGCACCAATTTGAAAAAGTCAGCGGGCAGGAATTTGCAAACGACAAGGCCTTGTTATCATAACCGGAGGTTAACGGACGTAGTGTCGCAGATTCTGTAGTGCTTTTACAGGTTGTGAGGGGGCAGATATAAGCGTCCTCTCACAAGTCGTG